>Ga0116227_10001160_pt1 | contig 57350 bp, 42 predicted proteins | sample S1TSphgellanicum_FD_89693 | JGI IMG/M metagenome (GOLD analysis project Ga0116227, IMG submission 89693) | Host-associated microbial communities from peat moss isolated from Minnesota, USA - S1T2_Fb - Sphagnum magellanicum MG | ecosystem: Host-associated > Plants > Peat moss > Unclassified...
AATGCGAGGGCATTTTCGATATCTACGTTTCAAGACCTTTCCAATGACACCAAGAACACCCCAATGCGAGGTGTTTTGCCCCTTGCTGTCGAGCTCTGAACATTCGGGAGTCCCGGAAGACTCTCAACCTCCCACTTTTCCAAGTGTTGGGCTTCACCCCCACACTTGGCCAAAGTGGGGTTGCGACAGCCTCCTCCTTCTTCCGCTGCTACTTGGGCTCACCTTTGAGTCCTTTAAGGAATTGGGAGTGTGTTAAAGGTTGTGAAGCCATCTTTTTTGGCATTTGAACACTCTTCAACTTACACCCTAATTGGGTGGTGATGCAAATCAACATTGAAAATGCCTTTAATAGCATTTTTTGAGTTATTATTTTAAAAAAGTTGTGTGATGCCAAGGGACTTTTGTTAAACATTGCCGTTTTTATCAAGTTGTTTTATGTTATTCATTTTTCTCTTTGCTACCAATGTGGGTGACATTTTGAAGGGGTCATCATTATTGAATCATCTTTAGGCACGAAGCAAGGTGATTCATTAGGAGGTCCTTTATTTGTTTTGGCCCATTATCGAACTTTCCTAGAAACCATTGCACAAGCCCCCAACTGCATCTTTCCATTTTTAATGGACAATATCCACATCATAAGGCCTTTGAATGAAATTATTTGTGCCTTTGACCACCTTCAACCCAATTAACCCTATTTAGGCTTAGGGTTAAGGTGTTAAAGTGTAAGCTTTGGAATCTATCAGGGATCTCTCTAGGCATAGAGATTCCTCAAAACTGCACCTTGGTCATAGATGGTTTACACATTTTGGGTGTGCAAATGGGTTCACAAGACTTTGCCACACATTTTTTGGATGAAGTTTTATCTTAAAATGTGGGGCATATCAACAATCTTCCCCTCTTAAGAAACACCTAAGTTTTTTTGGGCATTTTGTTTTCATGTGTAACTCATCAACCTTTTTATCTCACACGAATAGTACTTCCTTTTTCTTTCATGTTTTTTTTGGCAAGTTTCGATGTGAGAGTTATGCGAATACGTGGGAACATTATGGGTCTAGGATCATGGGAATCTTTTTAAGGCTTTTTAATGAAACGTCAAGCTTGACTACCGATATCTTTTGGTGGTATATAAACCTTCTTTCTATCGAAGATTATGCCCCATTTGCTTTTATAGGGAGTTGGGCTCTAGTGGTTCCATATTTATGCTTTAGGTTTCTTATTTTCGATAGACTCGTTTTGGGGGAATATGTTTCTCAGGTTGAAGGGGTTCACACTTGCTTCAACCTTGCTTACGTGGAGCACAAAATGGCCTTCCTCTTGCAACTAGGGAAATGCACATTTTTTTTGAAAATTTGGCAATTATTAGCACCTTAGGTCTATAAGCATCTTTGATGGGCTTCCACCATGACACATCCCTTAGGTCTATCTTGGAGGATGATTCCATTAACTCAGCATCTAGAACCTGCATTCATTCTTGTTCGGGCAAGGGGGCAGGGCTATGGTTGGTTGCTAGGCCATTTATTTGTTCGTTTCACATCAAACATTTTACTTTCATTTCAACGTTGTGTTTTCGTCTCAATTTGATTCAGCTTTTGACATTTAGTCTTTTCACATGTGAATATGGACATGGGTTGGACACATTTGGTGCACATTTAGTTCGTTGTGCATTTAGAGGTCAATAAATAGCCACACATGTCACCATCCAAAACATCATGTATGCCCTCGTTTGATAGAATGGGCACGTTGTATGGAGAGAATGGTGGTACGCCTTTACATCAAGAGTTTCATTATAAGCTAATTTCTACATGACCCGAGAGGACCAGGTTTTTGTTGCTGATGTGATGGTTACTAACCCGACCCAGGAGACAATGGCTTCAAGTGTCATTACTTGACTAGCAGGTGTAATTGCAAAACTTAGCGTCATTGCTAAAATCCGCAAGTATAGAGAGTTCCATGAGGGGCACCATTTTATTCTGATGGCCATGGAAGTGCATGGTGCATTTGGGCATGATATGGATCGTTTCATTAGGGAGTGTACCCGTGTTTTCCACAATAGATGATTAAAAGGTCCTTGTCTTTTTTTCATTCAATTTTTCAAACATGTTAATATTGTCTTTCAACGTGTTTTAATTTTTGCTATAGAGAAAAAGATTGTGTTGGTGGGTGATGCGTGTTTTAGACCTCCCATAATTTGTGTGCATGTGACATTAGAGGGGCCGTGGGTAAGCTAGCTTCGTACCATGATAGGGATTAGTTTTTTTTTCTAAGGTTCCTACAGGTTATTCGTCTTTTGACCTTTCTTTGGTCTTTTTTTTTTGTCTCCCTTGTGATGGTTTTGGCCATCAATCCTTTATTCTACTTTTTTATTTCTGTGGTATGAATGCAAATGGAATTGTAACCAAGAGTTATGTTTTCAACCCCCTAAAAAAAAATGACAAGAATTGAAGATAAAATAATTAACTATTGGTTCTATTCCACATTAAGAAGAACCAAACCAAAATTGTGTCTGATTTTCAAAATTGAAACTGAAATGAAATTACAATTTATTCTTTTGATGAATCACCACTACAACAAAAGGTGTCCATGTACACCAAGTGATTTGACTGAATTTTGAATGAATTCACTAGTTGTAATAAACAAGGACCCATGAAAAAATAATAAATTCATTGGTTTAGTGAACAAGGACTAGTAAATTGCACTCACATTTTGTAATAGTGCACACCAAAAACCAGATTCCCAGTTCCATCTATGTGTGAAATCAAAATTAAAATCATTTAAATTTACTTTTTAGAACCAGATCAGATCAGATAGAGGGGTTCTCCATTAAAGTAAAAAATCACTGAACAACACTGATCTCAGCATTCCAAACCAAAACAAAAAGAAACAAAGGAAACAACTATCCATGTACTAAAGTTATTCGTAATGAAGGAAAAACACAGCACCAGAACCCTGAGTTTGGTCGTCATACACAGGGTGAGATTCAAAAAAACTTGCAAAGAAGTACATTAGCATTCAAGGAGGGATGAAACTCAGAAAAAACCATCAATTTTGGTGGTAAACCGAGTTTCATCCTGTTTTTCCTTTTTACTGAGTGCCTCCACTGCTGCTAAAATATATTTTCACTGCTCCTAACTATACTACTACCATAATTGGTCTCGAACCTTGTGCATTAAATGCTGAGTATCACCAATTCATACTGAGGTGGAGCATTTCATACTGAGATTTATTAAAAAGTCTTTACTTTGCGGATACCACTGAAAGAGGGGATAGGGGGTGAAAGGAGGCCCAAAGGCAGGGTGAAGACAGGGTTACTTTATGGATAACTCTAATACCTAGATGGATTACAATGATACCTATGTGCTCAAATGGCACAGGCCCACAAGTAGTTGGTTAGTTAAGTTAGTTAATAAAAAGCTTCAAGATTCCCAGGCTCAAGAAGGCTGTCTGCACAGGCGGGGTTATTAAGAGCCCCAGGGCCACCAAAAAAGAAATAACTCCCCCAATTAGTGTAACCGCCCTGCTGAATATCAACAGTGTAGCACTTAGTATTGGTGAGAGACTCGCCAGTAAAACTGGCAGAGTACCAGTTCCCAGAAGCAGCGTCGCCGTAGGTAACATTTCGTTGGTAAGCGGCCACGGGGTAACCGGCGCTGGCAAACGCACCGGATCCCATTCCCGTCGTGGTGGGCCTGGTGGACGCCGGCGCGATCTCGCCACCCCAAGACAGATTATCCGCACGTCCCGCTTTCAGAGTAGTGTAAATGGACGACGGCCAGTACCCCACCCAAGTCCCTTGGATCACCAACCACCAACCGGGGGTACCAGAGTCGAAGACAATGGAGATCGGCAACTCGTATTCCAATTTTGCTTTCTGGGCCAGAGTGGTGTAAGGCGCTAGCGCACCACCGATTACCCAAGTGGAGTTCACTTGGACAAACCCAGGACAGTTCAAGTTGTAGCAACCCGTGCTCAGGTACGCATCTCGAGTCCAGTAGACGAACAGATGGGGAGCTAGAGGCTGCTGCGACGGGTGAAGTGCCGGGTACACTTGCCAACCCACTTCTGCGGTGTTGAGATTCTCAAGTTGGTAGGAACCAGCAACGGTCCACAATTGTGAAAGACTGAACTCAGAGCTGTCTGCTATGTATGGGCCATTCACACTCAAAACTCCTCCCTGACCCGTGTAGCCTCCGGTTTTAGATGGCACTGCAACTGCAGCATAGTCATGTGCTGGTCCGTTGCTTGCAGAAGTGGGGTTCTTCATTGATGTCGTTGAGGTCATCCCCCGATCAGCTGCTGGACCTTGGTGCTTTCTGAATAGCTGCTGATTTGGGTCGCTTCGTTGCACTGGGATGAAACCTTCACGACATCCTCCATGCTCTCTTGCGAAAAGTTGTGGGTGCTGTGGCAGCTGTTGCTGCTGCTTATCTGAAACATTATCAATTTGTGGCAAGAAAATATTGTTCAGAAGAATTTGTGATGATGGCTGCATCCGGATAATGTGATCTTGGAGGTTGGGCTCGTGTGCTGCAATTTGCTGCTCTATAGGAACACAATCTACCCAGCTTCCATCTGAAAGTTGGAAGGACTCGCTAGCAGGACCATGCCTGGCAACATTTGTGCTGTCTCTGTACGCCTGTAGTCTTCTTGATGATGGTGCGACTTCTTCCTGCAACGTTGATGATCTCCCTGCTGCATGCGATGGCATCACCAGCAGGAGCAGTAGCTGAATACACGTCATGGCTATGACTACCCGCCAGCCTAATTGCAAGCTCCTTGCAGCTCGAGCACTGGATCTTGCTAGTCTTGTGGGATCCATGGTTATAATTCCCCCGCCACTTACAGAGCAATCGATCGCTAGGGCCGGTGTCTTTCAGTTGGGGATGATTATCAAACACAGTAGTAAGTACCGGAGGTCTACAGTCTACATGTCAGTGCAGGAGTCGATTTATAATCAAGAAGAACAACAGCATATACACTAGTAAAATGATCAGGAGTTGCAGCCCACGAAGCGTAAATCTAGAACTTAGCTAGAAATTGCATCTCTTGGAATTCGTTCTTCTACTCCTAGCTAGAGGGTTCTCCCCCGGGATTGCAGGATCAAGCAGGCATTTAGATCAGATCAGTACACCTGAATGAAGAAACTGTGGGATTCCGGACCCAGCAGCTGGTACTTATCATGCAGTGCAGGAGGAGGACGAGGAGGAGCTCGACCACAATATTGACTGATATGCATTTATTTAGATTTGACGACACCTTAACATTAAGTTTGAAGATTTAATAATTTACGCATCTTTTGTATTACGCTAGCTACCTTGCAGATTACGAGACCTGTGTCTGCAGCAATACGTCAAAAGGGCTAATAAAGCGAACTGTCTAGAAAACATGGATCGGACCAGCAGCACCAGCACCAGCGGCGAATATTTCAACTAATTTCGAGTGAAGGTAAGCAGCTCTGTTCCTCATATGTTCTGGTGGTGGTCTCAAAGTCGAGATCTAGTTCCATTTGGGTATCATGATCTGCAAGTTACGTGCAGTTAGAAGAGTACCGATTTCTCACATTTCTGAGGTAACGGGAAGAAGACGACTAGGAAGTCTTGGATCATGGCAACAAGGTCCCTCGACCCACGGTCCCACTCCTATCCCATGATCATCCACAAAGTTGCAGCAACTTCGCGTGTTCTGCAAAAGTTATATGCTCATCTCTGACTTTCTTCAACACTAGTCACATGTTCAATACATTACAACTGTAGTGGGAGCACATATAAAAATGCATTCACACTTGGTGTTAAGGACTCTAGTATTAAGTCCATTAACACCAAGCTAGTCATTTAGGACTTAAATCTATTTATCATAAAAAAATTATGTTAAGTTAACATTCACTTAATATTAAACAATCACCCATTTAACACGTTGGCTGCCACCTAGGATGCCACCTAGATTTTCACTTAACACTGACTTAACATTAGGTGTGAATGCATTGAAGGTACCTACATTGAAGAACAAACCGGATCTCTTTCTGTGTGGAACCGGAACAGCTCCAATTTATTTTTCAGAGCCGGATGGGATCCTGACAGAGGTGGGTGCCACCCACCAGCACACCATCCACTGGATGCCCCTTGTGACTCAGTTGTGGATGAACCGCAACTGAGTTAATGTCCAGTTTAACCTTGGTAGCCACTCTACTAGAAGCTAGTAGGTCCTGAATCTATGTACATGTGTAAGTAGGCAAATAGGTGACTACTAAGTAGGTAGGTGATTTCTACACTACATGTACTTGTGGGTTGTTAGTAGGTACTATAACCCACTAAAAAAGTTAAACAACTTCTTTGAGTTTTAAAAATAAGCATTAGAACCTGAGGTTCATATATAGTTCTGATTTTTTGGGTTGAAAAACTGAAAATCAATAATCTTTTGATTAAATTTTTTTCCCGAAGTACAATTGACTACCCAAACATGGGAACTATAGGTTCAGTGTTCACAGGGAGTGAGGTGCAGAAACATGATAATTGTTGTGAAGCTACATTAGATGTTTGAGAATCAATTTGAAGGTATTGGGCTAGTTAAAAGAGCAAAAGGTCCATATTATACTTGATGATGATAATCTAATTTTTAAAGTATCTTCATAAGCTTAATGAGGTGGAGAGGGCCTTGGTTCGAATTTGAACAACATAATTGTTGGATGCAAATTTGGTGAAATTATATAAGGATGAATATTTTTTAATAATGATGATGTCAACCAAGTACATTTTTGGTAATTGAATCAAATGTTGCATGTGTGGAGATTATTGTTTAGTGAACGAACAAACCTATTGAAATTAATATGTCATGTCCTCATTGGAAATATCTTTGAGGCTCTTGGATAGGCCAAGGTCAGTATTATGGACTTTTGGTTTGGTTTTCATTAATTGCTATTGAAGGAAGGTGACAATGTCAAAACAACATTCTAAAGGATTCATTATAATGAGAAAGATTATTTATACCAATGGTGGTTTTTTGTCAATTTGTTTGAAGAACACCTCTACAAAGTTTTTAAGAATTATGGATTAGATGTTGACATGCTTTAACATTTCCAAATGTTACATAAATGATATCATTATCTTTAGCTTGACACTAAGAAATCATAATATGCATCATTTGCAAGAAGTGTTTGGAAAGTTTAATGAACATGAGCTTAAATTTCATTTTGACAAATGTTGGTTCTTTCACATTAAAATATAATACCTTCAAGTCATATGATTTATCTAGGTGGATTGGGAATTTAAAAGGCCAAGGTTGAAGCCATTTCACAAGTTCTCCAACCATTGAATGTTAAATGGTTATGAATTTTTCTAGGCTTGTGTAATTACTATCAATTGTTTGTCAAAGGGTTTAATAGCATTGCCAAACCTTTGACCCAATTGACAAGGATTGATTAAGGAATACATTTGGGGTGAAGCACAAGAACATCCCTTTCAAGAATTGAAGGCATGTTCCCATTTGAGGGTAATATTTATAGTTACATATGGATTGGAACATTTTAAGGTTGGGAGTTGTGTATATTCAATTGGATGATGATGGTCATAAATTGTTGGTGGCATATGCTAGTCATTCCAACAATAAAATGAAGGCAAAGTATAGCCCATGTGAAGGGAAAGATTGGATTTAAACGGGATTTTCATCAACACGATCATGTCAAATTTTCCCACCCACATGTTAACACATAGTCTAGCAAGTTGCGTGTGCAATAAAAATGGCTTCCCTTTAATTCTAATTAACATCCACACACAATTTCCTTTAATGGGTGTGTTGAAGTCCTAGAAGTGCCCTATGGCTATGAATTGTGGCACATAAAACATTTCCTACCAACATTGCACGCATAATCCTTAACATTGCACATATAATGCTTAGCATTGCAAAACACCACAAAACATTCTTGCACTATAAGGATAATTTTCAAAACCATTATAGTCAATATTTCTACCTTAATTTACTCTGGTTTTTTGTTTTAATTCCTAAGTGCACAACTTAAGTTTCATAAATTTTGGTTTTATGTTGATAACACAAATCGATTCGTGGGTGGTTGTGAGGAATTCTTGCACACCCTTCCACATGAAAATATGCACTCAAAAAACTCATTTGGGGGTGGAACTACTATGTAGTTGTATTCTAACAAGTTAAAGTGGTTTCATAAAATGTAATGAAATTCACTAAAGAATTTAATGCATTGTGTCCACTTGGACGATACTAAAACATTTTGAAAGAATAAAAACTCACCATGATGAAATGTGAAGAAGCATTGTGTTGATGTTTAATTAATGTTCACGTTTGATAATTGACCCCCTTTCATTCCATTCTTCATAATATATTTATACAATTTCCTAATCTAACATGCATAAGGTTATTGGAAAGCTAATCTTTAAGAAAATAATGCCATAAAATTTTATAAGTTTTTATTTTTGAAATCAAAAGTTATGCCTCAAAATTAAAAGTTATTTTGGTCAAATTTGAGGAAAAAAAACAATTTTAGCCATGTCTACTTTCAACAAATGTAGCTCCCTAGCAACAACCCCGATGATGCTGAAATTTTGAAAAAATGTTCTACACCTCCTACATTAAAATTGTTTGAAGTTTGAAACAAATCCAACCATGGATCTAATAGGAACAACTATTTTAATGAAAAATCCAAAGGCTTGTTCATGGAAATCATTTCATGAACTCCACTATAATTACTTGCTACACACAACTTCTTTCCATGCTCTTTTGTTTGCACACATTTGCTTCCATGAATAACATTTCTTCAAACATAACAACTAGTTCTCCTCTCACACAAACATTTTCCTCTTCTTCCAGAGAAGACACAAGATAAAAAAAAATTTCTCCCTCACATTTTTTCCATGACCCTTGCTTGAACTTGTTTTCCTTGTCCCATGGAAATTGTGGAAATCTTTCTCTCCAATCAATGGCCTCCTCATCTTTCATGAACTAATGAGAATCGAAAATGATTTAATCATCTAATGGAGTTGAGGATGAAAATTCTTGTGCCCAATGAAACACTAAAAAGGTTCCATCCTCTTATCAAATATGATGATAATCCTCATGACCAATGGAATTGGAGGACTCATCATTTTCCCTATCTTGAACATCTTGATGGGGTTTTTGAATTCCATCATTATTAATTCCGTCCGTTAGACTTTAACATCCTATTTTTTCGTCCTAATTATTTCAAGTAACTAGATATTAGGATAATTTATCGATAGTAATAAGTAAACATCCTTGAGTTCCCATTTGATTAAATCAACTGAATGGAATTAGTAACATTTCTGTGTATCATTTATTCTTTTAATATCCCCTAGTTATTCCTTACCATTTACTAATTAATTATGTAATACATAATAAATTGGAATTAAAATTTCCATTACAAGAATTCCCATGTACATTTTAAATCCATAATCAAAATTAGAACTTCAAAAATCCATTGGAACTAGAATTTCAAGGTTTTCATGAAATTTCGCTGTCACTGCCACACATTACGCCTACCCTAATTTCTTAAATAAAGGCATCGACCCCCTTCGAATGTAAATACCAAATTGTTCTGACTACACTTTTTGGTTTTGTTGATGCAAATGAATATTCAATCATGGCAAATGATGTTATTACACCCTCAAATCCTCTAGTTGCACTAATAGAAGAAGAAGAGCTTAGAAAATCATCGCTTGATGTGAATGTCTCCCAATGATCACACAAAAAAGAACCGTCCAAAAAAATGGTGCACATTTGAGTCGATTGTTCAACATGGGATCATCAATTATCTCCTAACCCACATGCCTTAAAAATTTACTTAGAATTTGTTCTTGCTTATGGAACCACACCAAAAAAGTCTGAAAAATGTTAATGTGAAAGTAACGATGTTTTTCATTGTCGAACTTAGATTCTCGGTGATGGCCATTATCGTTGGCTACGAGGCCCAATCAACCTCCTTTCCATGGAGCATCGAGCCGAATACCTAGTTCACACCATTCATTGCATTCTAGATTTTTTGTAGTTTAATCGTAATTCACTTGAAGCTACTTAGGTGCAAATGCTAGTATCTAAATTCAATCTCAGTTTTGTTTAAGAGCCTAATAGAAGTGAAGATTGAATAAGGATGTATTAGGACTACATCCTAAAAATCTTACAAGTACATCATTAATGTTTTTAGATTATTTTACAAAACTAATTTAATATTTTCATGGCAAAATGTTAATGTTAATTATGGGTTTGCATTCCCAATATATTAGTAAAACCACATTTAATTTTACATCCCTTTTCACCTCTCTACAACATAAAAATGATAATGCACTCTAAAAGGTTTATTAGATTCTAAAATTAATTAATCGCTACATCAATTTAAATATGAAATTTTTCCACACTTGGAAATATCAAAGGTTAATTCAATTATTAATAATAATTATTAGGAAGTTTATAAAGATTCAAATCATTATTACTAAGCAAAATTATCGAAATAAGACTTAAATACTTGTTGAATTGTATTCCATGGCTCATAGTGGTACCAAGCAAAACCATGCCATCAATATATTAATTATACCCACTTTTTGGCCTATGAAAACAGAAAACAACCTCACACAAGACATGAAATATATATATTTCAAAGAAGCAAGGTTTGTTCTCAACAAACAATCGCATATCTTTTTTCGAAATTTATTTGGCAAGGAAAATTATAATAAATTGTCTACTTGATGAAATGGCATGGCCTACAACACAAAATTAATGGATGATGCCATCTAAAATGTCTAACCACAATATAATTAATGGGATGTTAATCAATTTCTTGAAGTGGTTGTGAACCCACTATTGGTTCCTGCATGTGGATATGGATGAATCTATAAGATTTTTTCTAGTGTAGCTCCAAACCAAAGGTAATATGAGGTTACAGTTGGGAACTTCCCAACTTGCACTTGTGTGAATTTTGTGACTATGTTGTTAAGTTTGTTGGGTCGGCAAGGGAAATGGTGTGGGTGCCATGTAAACACATCTATTACAAGTTGCAACATGTTATGTTTTGTGGGGAATTTGAAAATTTCGTCCATTTCCCCGCTAGGGGTTCTGATGAAATTCATCACTTATTGTTTCGTGCCATAGCTTTTAAGGAAGTAAAAGGGACATCAAAACTTATAATTCCAAAAAATGTGAAATAAATTACATAGGATGAAACTTTTGTTTCATTTTGAGAGTAAAAATAGGAGACCATATAAATGATTTGACTTGGTAAAGGTTTTGGATATTTTTTATTTAAAACTCTCATTATAGATTATTGTGGAATGCAATTTGTTTTCAACTATTGTTGCATGTGCCAACAATTTCACAATGTTTTTTAAATGAACACCCTTCAGTTTCTTTCATTAATTTCACACTTCAAAATATCCAAACTTACGTCCACTTCCTATCGATTTTTCACCTACAATGTGGAAATTTTTTCATCCACATGGATGAAATATTTTATTCACCAAGAAAAATATTATGTCGAAATGGATGAAATATTCAATCCATGTGCCAAAAATATTTCATCCATGTGGATGAAAAGTTTCATCTACATGACAAAAACATCCTTAAAAATATTCCTTATAGCTTAAGGAATGAAGCCCACAAGCTCACCACTCATTGCTCACGATCATAAGCTCACATGTTAGTGACATTGCAAGTTAAGTGACCTAAGCTTTTAATAACATAGCTTCACATGTTAGTTAATGTTAAAGCAAATGTGTTCAACTGCGCGTGTACTATATGAACAAATCCACCATATCATGTTGAAAAAGACAAAGAAGATGATCATGATGTTGACATTTTTTAGACATGAGGATTTGTTTCAAGTTTTGATGCGAAAGCACATGTAATCCTTTGTTATTTGTTGAACTAGTTGCACCTAACAATTTAAAATTAGAATCATGTCCAAAATTGAAATTAAAAAAAAGATGTTTGAAAATGTTGGCATTGGGGTTCATGCAAGAGATTAGTGATTTGCATGATAGGCCTATTAAAAGTATGGTTTACATCCAAAGAAGTCATCATGGTTATTCCTAGAACAAAAGGTTGTTGCAACATAATTGTGTGTTTTAAACCTTAAACCCAATGATGATTCTCTATGTTTTCCAAGTGAATGCAATGTAGAATAGGAATAAAATTGGTAGGTTATAAAATAGTTGAAATTGGTCAAGTACACAAATAGGTAGGAAATGATAACTCTACCATTTTTAGAAGTTTGTAATATCAATAAGTACAAACTACTGACCTTCACTAACTTTTGAATTCATAATTTTTAACTATTTTACAAAATTACCAAATGAAAAACCTTTAAAACAATGTGCAAAAGAAAATTCATTGAGTGGATTATTTTGTTGTTGATATATTACATAACAATTTTATTGTTGAATAAATCAATAGAAAGGAAAAATCGAATACACTTCAAACAAATTGGGCAAACACTAGACATAAGCAACAAATTAAATGTTGCACCAATTTTGACACAATTGCAAGACAATGCCCAACAAAAAGAAATTGAAATATTTTTATTATATGTGAATTATAATTAACATTTAAATTATTTTCTTACACAAGATTTTCAAGGGAAAACAATGTTCTATTGGTAAGGCTGTCACAACATATGTGTGTCCATTGCAATGTGATGAATGCATTTGAACATACATGCACCCTTATGTCACATCAATATAGGGTCAACCTATGGTCAACACAGATCAAAATCAGGTTAAACTATCTAGAAAACAGTTAAAGGCAACTGAAAATTATGTCATTCAATCGTTATAAATTGTGTGGTGATCAAAACAAGAAAATTTAGTTACTAACTTTTAATCACCATAGTTGATGACCAAAAAATTTCAATTGCCTAGTTTGGGGATTAAAGGCAACCGAAAATTCAAGTTGGTGACCAAATTTCTCAAGCATTACCGAAACAATTTAGACAACAACCAAAAAATTTGGGCATCAATAACTTTTTTTCAATCATCAAATCAATGGAAACTATTGATCAAATAACTAAAAAATTTCAAGCAATTTTCAAAAACATTTGGGCTAATTGGACAATATTTGGTCACCAACTTTCAATTGCCACAATTGGTGACCAAAAATTTTCAATCACCCAATCTAGTGACCGAATGTTTGGCAACCAAAAATTGGTGACCAAATTTTTTGAACATTGCCTAAAAAATTTGGGCAACAATTGAAAATTTTTAGGCAACAACAAAAAATTTAGTCATTGGATCAATGACCCATTATTGATTGAATGACTAAATTTTTACAAATAACTCCCAATTTTTTTTGGGTAGACCAAAACAATTTAGTCGCCAACTATGGCAATTGAAAGTTGAGGACCAAAAATTTTCAGTTATAAACTATGGCAACCAAAAGTTAACGGCCAAAAAATTTCAATTACCCAATTCAATGATAGAAAAATAAAGATTGACGACCGAATCCATTTTCGATCACCACACACAATGGGGGCAACCCAAATGTATTGGGTTTATGTGTTCATGCATTAGCCCTAACATTAATGTTCATGTGTTAATCCTGACAGATGCAATCAACACATTAGGACAAACACCGACACAATGCCCAATGCAAAATGGGCACATCGTGTCAATTTTGACAACCCTATTTATTGGTTAAAATCTCCCTTTTCAACCAAAGGATTTAAGGTTTGATCCTTTTGTCAAATTTGTTTGTCCTTCAAGGAATAAAATGGTTTTTAAAAAAATTGTCTTTGGGAAACTTCTTCAAGGTAAATGCCCCAAGGAAAAGGGAACTTTCCCCCAAAAGCAAACAAAATGGTACCCCCAACCATGTTCCCTCACAACAAAAGGGACTAAGTTGCTTTAAGGAGTAACTTCCCCCAAGGAAAAACGGATTATGTTCTCCAAATGAATAACTTCCCTTGGGGAAAAAAAACTATGTTGCCTTCGGGAACAACTTCCCTTGGGGGAAGTTTTATATATATATATATATATATATTGACATAGGAAACAACTTCCCCTAGGAAGAATCTTCTTCAAAAGTGCAAGTTTCGAATGTTTAACAAGAAAATACAAGGGGTAAACTTTGTTCAAATCAAACATTCTTTTTACCATTGGGGAATTCTTGAAATGAATTTTTTAAAAATGATCTTACATTTTTCATTTGAAATTATGAGCAAAAAGTTATGACAAAAAGAAAAGTTGGGAATTTAAAAAGGGATTAAGTTGGAGGAAAAGACAAATTAAAATTACTAGTACTAAATTGCCCTAAAAGCAAGTTCTTAAATGTTTGACAAAAAAAATTTAGGAAAAAAACATATTCTAAATCAAACATTTTTTATATCATCGAATTTTTTTTGAGATGTAGATCTCTTAAATGGTCTTGCATCCTTGATCTATGATTATGAACAAAAAGTTAAATGGCTCAAAAAAAATTTGAGGGTCAAATTTTCTAACACCTCTTCTCCCTTGGGAAACTAAATCACCTCTTCCTTGGTTTTTTCATAGGGGAGAGAAAGGCACTTGGAAATCTGACACAAAACTTTTTTTTTTCATAACTTTTAGCTCATAGCCTCAAATAAAAAATGTCTGATCATTTTATGTACATGTGTTTCAAGAGCTTTTCAATGGTATAAGAATGTTTGATTTTGACAATGTTTGCCTCTCATAATTTCTTGTCAAACATTTGAAAACTCATTCCTTGCTACAACTTAATCCCCTTTTTTTTTAGGAGGAATCAAGTTAGTCCTTTTTTTAACTCCCAACATTTTTTTTGTCATAATGTTTTGTTCATATTTGCAAATTAAGAATATACTATCATTTTAAATATCTACATTAAAAAAAAATTCCAATGATATAATGAATGTTTAATTAGGACAAAGTTTACCCTTTTTATTTTCTTGTTATCATTAAAAAACTTGAGCCTCAAGGGAAGACTCTCCTTGACAGAAGTTGCTCCTCATTGCAATTTAGTTCCCTTCAACTCCTCGAGGAACAGGGTTGGAGATACCATTTTATCTCCTCCTTAGGGAAAGACCCTTTTTCCTTGGGGCATTTAGCTTAAAAAATTTATTTAAAGGTTTCTTCTTTTCATCCATTTCATTCATCGAAAGATTAAAAATTTTGAAAAAATGATCCAACCCTTTGGGTGAAAGGGGAGATTCTAACTAGTATCAATTTTTTTTCCTTGGAAATGTTGTGTAAGAAAGATAATTATAATGTTAATCATGGTTCGGGTAATATCAAAAACTTTGAAAATATTTTTTTTGTTAAACATTGTCCTGTATTTGTGTTGAGACCAATGCCACTCATGTTGTGTGTGTTTCAATAAATGGTGATTCAAAACCCAAAAAAAAAGTAAAAAATTTGTTGTTCTACACTATTTCACTCTTGAGTTTAAAATCATACTTGTACAATTTCCCCCACTTAAGATTTTAGGAAAGATGCCCAAAACTGACCAATTTTATCATTTGCTCACCCTCCAAATGAATTTAGACAAGTTCCAATGTCCTTATGGCAAAAGGTGGAAGGGCAAAAATTATTTTCAGCTACCCCATTTGGAGGATTGTTAAACACTGAACAATTGAGGTGAAATCAAGAAAGAATATTTCAAAAATGAAATTACTTTTGGGGTTTCAGTTGACAAAAAAGAAAAACAATGAAAGTTTCTTGATTATTATATTTGGTTTTAGTAAGTAGTATTCAAAAAAAAAATGATTAAAGATTTATGTTTCATATCTTGTTGAAAGCTAGATTTGACTAAATCTTCCTATGGATGATTGCTGATTAATTTTCCACATCTTCATATGCATGATTGTCACTTTGGCTACATCACTAAAATTGATCTAGGGTTCAATTTTTTTTTAGTTTTTTTTATTCCCCATCAACATTTTTTGTGGTGAAATTTAGCAACCTAGCCAAAAAAAATTCAAATTGGTTACAAATCAATGTTTCACTATATTTATGAGCACCTAATTAAAAACTTTTTGTTGGTTTCAAATTGCCAATTTTTTATGTCAAGTTTCAACAAATAACCAAAAGATAGAAAGACTCATCAATTTATTCACCAATGTTGGTAGGTTCTTGATTTTAGACAATTTCAAGTCTAGGTTCTAAGGTATTTGGATCAAAGGTTTCGAATTTTGCTAAAATTGCTGTTGGAATTGGATTGGGCAACTATTTTTTTTTCAAATTGAATTAGAATAAGGTCATGTCCCTTTTGAAACAAATTCACATTCTCTAAGTAGGTAAGTACAACTTTTCCAAAAAAACAAAAAAAAGCCTAACCTTAATTTTGATGCAAGTAGTTAGGTTTTAATTAGTTGTATATAATTAACATCACACAATAGAATTTATGTTTAGTTGTGTGTAATGTAGATGGAAGTGGACACAAATTTTAAATTGGACTGGGCTCTAATCAATGTTTGTCTTTTCTTTTTTGATAATCCAAATTTTGGAAAAAAAAATTAGCAAAATTACTCAAATTTATGCCACAAAAACAATTTTTTCTCAATTTCTTGGTCAAAAAAGAAAACACTAGCTCCAATTTTTTATTAAGAGAAACCCAAACCCAAAGACTTTTTAAATTCAAAGAGCTCATCTCAAGACTAGACCTATGGTTCCATCAAAACGATAAAATTAAATAATTTGATTTAATGTAATTTTTTAAATTTTTTAAAAAACCCCTCCTCCTCCCCCATGTTGAAAATGCTTTAAAAATTGGGCTTAGGACGCATGAGATGGGACAGTGTGCAAACGGACGGACTTTCCCCGAAGAGCTGCTGTGTTTTTCCCTTTCGTACATTGTTTCTGCGTGAATTGCGCGCAGTGGGTGTTGGAAAGAATTCCGAGGATGAGCTTTGACGGATCACCATCGTCATCATCGAGGTCAACAGGTAGTAGTGATGATTTCGCCGCATTGTTGGATGCAGAGTTGTTGGATAAGCAATCTTCAGCAGATGATGAGAATGTGACTGCTGGTGGATCCCAAGGTGGTGGTGAGCAGCAGGAGGAGGAGGAGGAGGAAGAAGAAGAAGAAGACGGTGACGAAGAAGAAGAAGAAGAAAATGAAGGTGAACATGAACATGAAGATGGCGATCGTTTGGATGAGATTCTGGAGGGAGGTTCTGAAAGCTCTCAAGGTTTAGGGTTAGGGTTTGATGGAGTTTTGACAACAGAGGTGGAGGAGGACAAAGCAGAGGATAAAGAAGGTCTTGACACGGGTGCGGGGTCTCTGCAACGACTTAGGTCTGGAAGTGCCCTGTGTGTGTGGATGTGTGATTTGATCATTCGCCTAGGAGGAGGAGCTTCATTGCTGCTGTAGAGGATCTTTGTTTAGTCTAATGTTTGTTTGCTGCATGTTATGCTTGAAGATGATCTGCAGAGGGTTTACAACGTAGCAGAGAGGGTTCATGCTTGTTACTTACTTTCATGGAATTGCTGTCTTTGGGGAACCAGAGATGGTAGCTGGAGTTCTCACAGCCACAAACGAAAGCATGAAGAAAACGAGATGGATTATAGAAAGGCTGGATCTCGAGGTGGGCAATCAATCCATAGTTTTTACTACTACTCTCTGGCTGCCTCTTTTCATTTCTTACACTTGCGCCCCCCCCTTTTGTGTCTCAAAGCAATTTTTTTGAAAAAAATTTTGGCAGATGGAAGGCAAGAAGAAGTTGGACAGGATCAAATGTGCCCACCACATCCAGGATTCATGTGGGGAGTGTGCATTCGCTGCGGACAGCAGAAATCAACAACTCCTACCAACGATCCAGTAGAGGCAGGGGTGTCTTTACGCTACATTCATGAGGCATGTTATCTTGCCTTCTTGCTTCCAGATCCTCCTGATGTCAGCCACCTCACAAGATTTGCCCCACAAGAAAAAACACCAAGCACATCCTGGTTGAGCAAAATACCCTGGATCTGGTGTATTCTTCCAGGGGCTGGAGGTATCAGAAAGAGAAGCAGCCCGGATGCGACGAGATGAGCTAAAGCGAGTGACTGCAATGCAGAAATTGTACCTTGTTGTGGATCTTGATCACACAATGCTCAACTCTGCACGCTTTGTGGAAGTACCACCAGAAGAAGAACTGTACTTGGCAGCCACTTACTTAGGTCCAGCTCCCGCTTCTAGCAGTGAAGTCACAACAGGTACATGAGCCTCATCATCTTATGGTGTGCTTTTTTCATGCTAATCTGTTGAATTTTGCCAGCAACCGAATATGCCTTGTTTCTCAGGTAGTGAGGAAGGAAGTAGAAGCAGTCTGCACAAGTTGCCACGATTGCAGATGTGGACAAAACTGCGGCCATTTGCACATGAGTTTCTCGAGGAAGCAAGCAAAATGTACGAGATGTGTGTGTACACTATGGGTGAACGAATATATGCATCAACTGTGGTGCAGCTTTTGGACCCAACAGGTCGTCTGTTTGGGGACCGGGTCATTTCACAACTTGATAGCACACGGCGTAACACCAAGGACCTTGATGTGGTTCTTGGAGCTGAGTCAGCTGTTGTCATCCTTGATGACACAGAAGGGGTAATGTTGACCTCTCTTTTCAAACCTGAAGACTAATGTGGAACCATCATCATTTTGTGGATAACTGCTTTTGTATGGGATGATGGTTAAACTGGCACTCATAGCTTTTCTAATGGTGATTTCCACTCACAGGTTTGGCCAAATCACAGAGCAAACCTGATTCTGATGGAACGATACCACTTTTTCACCTCCAGTACCCGGCAATTTGGCATGAAATCACCCTCATTGGCAAATGCACACAGGGATGAGAGTGAGAGTGAAGGGACTCTGGCAATGACCCTCAATACTCTGCGCCATGTGCACCGTGGGTTCTTCCATTCAAATGCAACCCAGGTGAATGACGAGAACTTTCCTTGTACTCAACTCATGTGGACAGATCAGGCTTCAAGCTTGTAATCTCTTACCTTTGTCACAGATTTGATTGAACAACCTGAGTCCATGTATGCAGGGTGGAAAGAGAAAACCTCGCTCATTTGATACCCGTGATGTCCGTCAGGTAATCCTATATGCATCACTTTGTATTGTTTTAACAATCTATTAAATTGACTTGATAATTCCTTCTGTGATGTTTGTTCATGTGTGGCATCACCAGGTGGCTCAATTCAATTTTGTAACCCAACATTCACTTATTTTTGAACTGGCTGATCATATTCATGTGAATCTGAAATTTGCAGGTCATTAGAGACTTGCGTGCAGAGATCTTGGCAGGTTGTAAGATTGTCTTCAGCAGAATATTTCCCACAGGCCTACCCAGTCCACAACTGCACCCATTCTGGCAGCTCACTGAGGAGCTTGGTGCAAAATGCTCAAGTGTGTGTGATGTTTCCACCACCCATGTGGTTGCACTTGATCGAGGTACAGACAAGGCACAGTGGGCTAAGCAGCATGGTGTTTTCTTGGTCCATCCTAGCTGGGTGGAAGCTGCCCAATATCTTTGGCGTCGACCTCAGGAAGCTGATTACCCTGTTACAGATGACAATTCTGGCTGTCCAGTTGCCACCTTTGCTAAGAGTGTTGTAGTTGAGCCAAGGACAATGCTAACTCAGGAGAGCAATGAGGATGAACAACCTGGGCCTACTTACCCAGACTCTCAAGATAACGTGATTGAAACAACTGTCCTTGACTCGTCACACCTAGTTGTGACCAATGGGTTAGAGAAGGTTAATGCAGAGCACAATGGTACTACAGGTACAGGGAAGGAGGATTTAATTATATGTAGTTGATGAGGATTCAAACCAGGTGTGGTTTACATTTTGTGTATCATTTGAATGTAGTATGTGAAATGGAATTTTCTGACAAGTGAAAATGCTGGAGCTACACATAGCAATGCATTCACAGTGAGTACAGCTTCTGTCCACCTGCCTATCTTTTTGGTTGAAGATAGGTGGTTAATTTTGTTGTTGGAAATGTTCACAGATACAAGCAGACTTGTGCTCTAAATTTTCCTCCAGTTGCCTCTTGGATTATCCTTGCATGCAACAGAAAGTTCCTGTGCAACCTGTGATTGGTTACCACAGGCCAATGGTAGGACTCTTACATACATTCAATATATTGGTCTTTTCTATTACAAAGTGGTAATGGTGGGCATTTTGTATCCATCTAGTCACCAGTTGGGTGCTTACAGGAAATATTAAGGATGCACAAGGCCCCTAACCCACTAGCTTCCATAGGAGCCTCTCTATGCCTGATGCTTAGACACTTGCTTGAACTGGGGAAAGTTGCAACAGCAGGAAGTCTTCCAATTCATTTGGAAATACTACAGAAACTCAAGATGTAAGTATTTGTAAATTTTCTAGAAAGAACAACATCCACCCTTCAGGGATGATTGGAGTTTTCTACACCAATCAGGATTGCCAATCAGTGGCATTATAAAAAGAAGGATCATTGACAGCCAAGGTATGTAAGTGCTCAGAAAAACAAATAAGATACAAACAATTTTCTTGTAAGCAGATTTTCCACCACCAAAAACAAGACTCCAGTTTCTGATGCAGCAATTATCATGTTTTCTGCATGCAAGCATTGTTGTTCTATCCACTGGCTTTAGCAGTCAGCCTGTTGCAAACAGATTGTGAACAGAATTTATCTGCAAAAGGTTTAAATGCATGACCTGATCCAGAGTACAACTTGAAACTCCAAGTCAGGTCTTGGAAACAACCTGTAACTATAGATACAGGATACCAAGATGAATTATGAAGGCTAACTAACTTAGCTACTAGAGCTCTATTTCTTCTTGCCAACCTTACCCTCCTTGCGACGGATGACCTCATCTGCGTACTTGATGCCCTTGCCCTTGTAGGGTTCAGGTGGCCTCCAGGAGCGGATGGTGGCTGAGAAGTCACCAACTGCACACTTATCTTTCCCTGATATGGTCAGCCTGGTATTCTCCTCCACCTTCACAGTAATACCTTCAGGAATGGTCAACCGAACTGGATGTGAGAACCCAAGATTGAGAGTCAACTCTTTCTTGTCAATTGATGCTCGATATCCAACACCAATCAGTTGTAGCTTCTTCTCAAACCCCTTGCTGACTCCAACAACCATGTTGTCTGTCAATGTTCTGTCAACCCCATCAAACAACCAGTTCAGAACCTATAATTGCAATCTGAGAACTGCAGCTATTTCACATCTAGATGGATTACAAAGATTCAAACAGCAGTTACCGGAAGAGGCCATGCATTTGGCGAGCTCTTCTTGTGTCCAAAGCCCTAGCTACAGTGATGACACCCTTTTCATCCTGAGTGAGCTTCACTTCTCGGGGATATGTCTGTGCCAATTCTCCGAGAGGTCCCTTCACTGCCAGGCTTTGCCCATCCAGAACAACAGTCACTCCCTGAGGAACTCCAATTGGTGCCTTTCCAATTCTTGACTCCTTGCACTCTATTCTCAGAGATCCATCCCTGCTTTGCACTGGACATTGCACCTCCAACAGGTTGCTTGTGTTCAATGACTCTCCCGCAAATCCACTCCTCAGAGAGCTGTTAAAAGATGCATGTAAACAAGTAAAAGGGTTTAGTATTCAAACCTAAGAAAATTTAGTATTCAAACTCTGTGGTGCAAACATGGCTGTGTTCCATGTGGCTCAAGCAGTAGGTATGGCTCTTAGGTTTTCCCAGCCCTACTTCAAGAAATGTTTTTTTACCAAATCCAATTAGAAAGAGACTCTAGTCAAGAATTCTCCAATTGTTAACCTAAATCCTTGCAACAATACAAAAATCCCAGCACCAAAGAGCCAAACCATAGAAACCTAACAAGAGAAGAAGTGAATCAAATCTTCTAGAGCAAACAGCGTGCTCCTCTCTCTCATGTGTGTGCATGTGAGATTACAGGATTCCAAGCAAAATAAGGGCCATGAGAGTCAATGCAATACCCAGGAGGACTATGACCGCGTCTCCACAAATGTGCAACACTAATCTTAGAAGAGAAAAAACTACCCCGACTACTTTCTTCAGCTCTTCCGTCTCCCGCAGCTTAATTCAGAACCCTTCGGAACTGCATTGACAGGCTTAGACAATCACGAAAACTCAAACCTAAGACACAAAAAATTCTCCTCTCAACCAAGCGTCTCTCACGGTGCTGATTACAAGTCCCTTTTCGCTTCGAGCTGCGTGCTGCGTCATTGTGCATTACCATGACCATTACAAAGCATCTTTTCCGGAAACAACACAATACGGGATGAAATGGCCCAAAAAACCAAATACCGGAACGGAAAAGAGAACCGCAAACGCGCAGAAATATAAGGAAAGAAAAGGAGATGGGAATGGAGTGCATACCAGGATATGAAAGGCGCGGGATGCGAGCACGCGAGAGGAGACGCCATGGCTATCCTATCCGCTTGCCGCCGCAGTGCAAGCTTCCGTGCGAGAAACCCCGGCTGCTGCAGAAGCTCGCACGGCCATACCTTCTCTACCCTCCACACTCGTTCCCTTGGATGAAAAAACGCCCTACCTTCCGATCTTCTGGATGAAACTGGTGGATAGGATTGCCAATTTGGTTACTTTCGAAGTGGTTGTCAGTTCGAATCTCACTAGGTGCCACGCCACATATGATCTGTAGTTTTTCTTGTGATAACAAGACCTACCAGGTGGTGGTATTGTGATGTCCATTGCAATAAAAGTTCCTAGTGGACTTAGACCTGTTTCCCTTACACAAAATATGACCAGGCAAAAAACCAAAAAATTCCGTGAAAATTTAAGTATGAAAAACAAATAGTCAAGGGGAGGGGGAAGGTCCCAATCTTTTTTTAAAATGGCCAAAATTTTCTCGAAAGATTAGCAAAATTAGTCAAATTTACACTAGGGAAAAAAAAAATGCCATTTTTTTCTTGGAAAAATGACCAAAAATTTCAGGAACCAATTTTTTTAAAAAAAGGTCAACATATGGATATAAGGATGCTCCACTCACAAGCAGTGAAATCCTTCCAATGAACTTCGGACATCATTTGCTAGAGTTTTGCTGGGCTATGCCTTCAGGGAAGGAATATACAATTGTTTGGAATATGCAATATTATAATGTAAGTTAGACATTAGAGCAGCTCTATTCATACCCAATATTCAGGTCTGAAATAGTAAAACTCACATCCAAGAGGGTTGACTTATTATTTCACATAACCCACCCATAAACTTGATTTTTGAAGATGACCAGCTTATTATTTTTCAAGCGTCACCCATAAACATGAAATCAAGATACTCAAGGTTCTGAGATTACTAATAACAAACCACTTGGACCAATCAACCAATCTGGCCAATCAATAATAGATGTTAAATTATACAATGGATCTTGCCAACCCATCAGCTTGTGCGCAAATGCTATCCCAAAATCACTTCACCACCCAAAAACTAACAGAACAATTATTCTTCTTCATCCAAAACCTGTTGTCAAGTGTGATGGTGGGGATGTTCAAGATGAGAAATTTGGGTTCTCCAAGCACACTGGCTCTGTAAAATACATACCAGTTTTAAAAGATTTATTTTTATTTTTGTTGAAGCTTTAGAAGTAGGTAAGGAGAGTTAAATGATTTGATATTCCAATTATTTCAAACATTAAAGATGCACTCCATTTTTAAGCATCAGCTTTCCCTTCCTTTTGCTTTGTGCTTGTACAACTTTGGTTTAGTCATGTTTTCAACCTTATGTTAAAGAATACAAATTTTGAGGTGAATTATGTTTTAAATACTTAATTAAAATTAGTGTAAATCTCATGGCATGGACCTCATGTATGTATGTTGCACTTTTATTTCTATGGGGTATTGAGGTCAACTGCAAAGTCACTGAATAAACAAATTGCTCATTTGTGCTGAAGAAATCAAATGTTGTCAAGTTTCAACATTTTTCCAAAAGCACAAAACAACGAGGATGCCATAAACAAAAAGGAATACTGAAACTATGGACGTAACCAACTGTGTTTTATCTCTCTCTCTACTTTGAGGGCTCTCCCCCAGGAGAAGAACCCCCAGGGATAATAGAGTTATCCATAAAGTAAGAAAAACACAGCACCAGAACCCTGAGTTTGGTTATATACAAGGTAAGATTCAAAAAAACCCTGCAAAAAAGTACATTAGCATTCAACAGGGGATGAAACTCAGAAAACCATCAATTTTGCTGATAAACTGAGTTCCATCCTGTCTTTCCTTTTTCCTGAGCGCCTCCATCATCATTTGAAATAGTATTTAAGCTATGAAGATCTGATAACTAAATTTTTTTTTTAATTTAAATCGCAGGTGTAAAAAATAAGATTTAGACCTATTTGCTACATATATTTTCACTTTTACTAATTGTACAACTATTATAATTACTCTTGGACCTCATGCATTAAATGCAGAGTTTCAGCATTTCATACTAAGATTTAACAAAATGTCTTTAACAAAATGTCTTTACTTTGCAGATACCACTGAAAGAGGGGATAGGGGGTGAAAGAGGCCCAAAGTCAGGGTTACTTTACAGACAACTCTAATCCCAAGGGGAGATCCTATTATGTTCCAATGTTCACATAAAAATAAAGTTATTTATGTGCATAGAGGTTCTTGTAGTTGTGGATTCTCCTGAGGTTCGGAGCAGCCTTGGGCCCAAGCCCTGAAGTGACCCTCCCTGAAAGTGGACCCACTTATACAGGAACCTCCCCTACAACATAAAAGGATGGTCCACTAGAGTATGCAATGAAACCATTCAAATGAATTTGGGCATCATTCCGCTGGGGTTTCTTCAATGATGCATTTTTCCAGAAACACAAAAGAACAAGGATGAAATAAGAATCTCCAACTCAGCTAGATTTTTCATTTTCTTCTCTCTTCAAGGAAGGTGCTTTCCACCAGTGGTATTGTGACTGCACCCTTGTTCTTCTTTCACTGTGTTCACCTTTTGATCAAACATTTCATATAGGGTGCATCCCACTCCATTCATCCTTATTCCTCTTTCACTTTGCTTTTGCTTTGGTTAAACATTTTGGATAGGGTGTATCCCACTTCATGCACACATATCCAGTGTTTCCCACTTCAAAATAATTTTGAGATCGGGTGAAACTCACTTCATTCGCATATATCCAGTATATCCCAATTCATTCAAAATATTGCTTACAATTGAATTTGAATGAACTGGGATATTTTTCAACAGCATATTTTGGGGATAGGACACATGTGACTAAAGGTGCATTCACACCTAATGTTAAGTCAGTGTTAAGTGAAAATCTAGGTGGCATCTTAGGTGGCACCCAATGTTAAATGGGTGGTGGTTCAATATTAAGTGAATGTTAACACAAAATCTTTGGGGCAAATAGGTTTAGGTCCTAAACAACTAGCTTGGTGTTAGCAGACTTACTACTAGAGTCCTTAACACCAAGTGTGAATGCACCTTAACAAACCCCACACAAAAACAAGTCACAATTTCAAGAGAGAGAAAGAGAGTTGTTAATTTAATGATCCATTTCACATCTATTTCTTCTTAATTTCTATGTAAACCAGCCAATCTTTATTAACCAAGGGGCACCAGTACACAGTACTTTACTGGTTAGGTCTTTCAAGGTGGCAACTAGAGGACCAGACCTTTTCAATCACCTTTCCCCTCATTTTCCCCCAGATTCCCATTCAAACATAACAGAGGTTTCCTGCTGCCACTAAGGAGATGAGGTAACCAGGCAAACCTTGAGGCAGAAGAAAGCTTTCCTGGGATACACGTGAGCTTACTATGGAAGAATACTAACATCAGCAGTTTACATCACATTCAAAAACTCTGAACAAGTTTAGTCATGTTGCAGTTTCTCACTAGTTTGGAAATTTTGTTGTGGAAGATATGTTAGTCAATGAAAGAGTTTTTTAAATCTTCATGTAGTACTACTGTTAACTTTCTCCATAGAAAAGCTCCCAATAGAACATCAACATCAAAGGACTTGAAAGAATCAAACCCAATAATGTCATCAAGATTTCAGACATCTGACAAGGCATCTATGTACAAGGGAAAGAAGGAATTTACACACTTTTTGAGGACTGGAATAGAACAAAGAAGGAAAATTAACTGAGAACTGGCTTGAACAGAGCTTCATATCATCATCCCCAATAACCTCATCACTTCCCTGCAGCAGGTGAAGGTCAATGTCATACTCTAAACAAACCGCCTGCGTTCGAGTACACACAACAATGTAGTAATAGGAAACACTCAACTCTTGATGATGGCTAGCTCAACAATCTCTTTGAGAGAGGGAGAAGGACCCAAGGAAACTAACTAAGAAGGATGAAACGGAAAACAGAGAAAGAAAAATGAAAAAAGAAAATTGAGACTTAAGTAGAAAAAACCACACAAGCTCCCCAACAAAGGATTGAGAAAAGTCCTCGCATATTAATCACTGCGACAATTCCAAAGATGGAAAATACCAAACAGAAATCCTTCCTTCATCAAGAAAAACCTCTGGTTTGTTTTAATAGAAACTTAATACATGGGTACCCACCACCAGATCACAACTCCTGTTATACAAAAGAAATCAGGTGCAGCTGTAAAACTGTTTGGGTTGGTTTGGGATGGGAGTGGGGCAGGGGAGGAAGACTATATCCAAAATCAAAACAGAGGAACTGGTTTCTTGCAGTGCCATCTATTCAAATCAAAAACAGAGTCGGGGGATTTACAAAACAAATATTCCTGAAAAATCCAGAGAAGGAAACTAATCCCAACCTTTCCTCTCCTGAAACAAAGCAGAGACAAAATGCTTGTATAGAGGTGACTACAAAGCATCTCAAGAGGTCACTGGCTGCTAACCTACATGTGACTGAAGTACCTACAGTTCCCTGAAAGTATTTTGCATGACAATGCTTGGAAGAGATGTCTAAATGGAGAGAGATGACAGCTAAAGTTAGTTATCACAGCTGTGAGTTGCACCTTCAAATTCTAGTCTTCTAAGTCTTCATCCTCCTGCAAAACATCCACCCCCCCAAGTTAATGACAAAGAAAGTACAATCACAACATTAACCAGCAAACAGATGGCAAAATCCCAAAACAAGTTGTGAGAAGGAAAATTAAACAGGAAAGAGACCCATACATCTTCGTCATCCTCATCATCATTGATCTCTGACTTGGACTTATCTGATTCTTCAGCATCACCATCATCCTCCTCATCATCATCCTACAGACAGTGTGGTCAAAGACACATTTCAGCAGATGCAAAATACTCAAGCAAAAAGCAAACCACACAATATTTTTACAACAATCATACCTGCTTCTGTTTGTATGCTGCCAGGGTCTTCACATATTCTGACTTCTTCTGTGTAGCCTTGTTAATGTAAGGTGCCTTCTCCTGTAAACAAAGAACAGTGAAGTTATAAAGAAATATGGATGTGCAACCCAACAGACCAAAACAATCAAAAGTGAAAATGAGACTCACTGCATCTGACATGTCTTTCCACTTTTCTCCTCCAGCCTTGCCAACCTGGGCAAAAAAGGATCAACAGTCAATGCATGTCCACAGATCAAGGACAACAACCAGTGACAAGCTAAAACCTGCTGCAAAAAGGAAGAACAAAGGAGGAAACACAGAAAGCTATTCAAATCTCTAGAAGATATAGGAGCATGGTTGGCGGCTTACCATTGTTACACCCTTGACATCAGGGTGCTCCTCTTTGAAGGTCTTTCTGAATTCATTACTGATGGCACAAGACCCAGAAAAACACCCTTAATTAGCACCTGACACTACAGTCCTGAGAAGTAGAAGGAGAGCAAAAGCTTAAGTTACTACACCCGTTTGTGGAAACAGCTTCTTTATGACATACTTACAGGAACAGGAAGAAAGCAGTAGGTGGTCGCTTTGGAGCATTGGGGTCCTTGGCTGCTTTGGCAGCCTTCTTTGATGCTCTTGGTCTCTTTGCCTTCGCTTCTTTCACAGCACCTTTCCTCTTCTTGATATCTCTGCAAATGCCCACTCCAGTGACCAGAAACAATATGAGCAACCTCACAATATCACAATAAATGAGCCACAGTTAAAGTACCTATGAAGAGAAAAGTGAGAAGCATTTTAAGACAAAACTTTGGCATGCAAACCAGATTGCAGGAAATAGATGCACATGCTGAAACAAAAAGAAAAGCGGCATACTTTTCTTCAATCTTCCTTGTCTTGTCTTTCACAATACTTTTCACAACTGTAGGAGCTCCTTTCTTGCCCTTCGTGTCCTTCATCCTGACGAGGCCTGGGATCAAACCGAAAAAAAAAGTAGTGTTAAATGAAAGACTTGGACATACATAGACGTACGAGTCCTTTGGAGCCACTGAAGGAAGGTAGCAGACACTGCACACCAAGCGAGGTGTACTGGGCATGTCGATTGAAGCCTATCTTCTACTATATAAGAAATGCGTGGAGAGCAAGGTCAAAACCAACAAGGAAAAAAGTAATACGAGGAGACATGATGCAGCAAACCCTCAGAACTTCTGCGACCTGGAAAAAGAAAACCATGAGGCTATGAAGCATTATTGCAGGTCACGCTAGACTCCAGTAAAAAGACCTCCATACAAAAGAGGCGCATGCAACTGCTAAGCAGAATCGGTAGCTGCTGCACAGACACAGTACGCACAGAAAGTCACAAAAGACACGGGCTCTCAACATACGCGAGAAGTTCCCGCCTGTTTCCCGTGGAGTCCCGCAATCGTCGAAGCTATTACCACTCTTTTCTTTTCCAAACATAGCAACGCCATATTACAGAAAGTACTACTAAGGCTTTCGAAGTGGAATATAAAAGACTGCCGCAGAAAAAGAAGCAGAAGCAGCAAACTACTGCGGAATAAACCACACATAATAGTGGCGTAAACACAGCAACGGCGGTAGAAAGAAAACGCGCATGGTTGTCAAAGCTTCCGCACGCTTTTGTGCATGCAAGTATTGAGAGCTTTACAAGAAGAGAGTGCTATGAGCTTATTATTAGCCCTAGACGACAACAACACAAACGACCACAACACATCCCCAACCCGACTTTCCCCCAGAGACACAGAAAAGGCTACGAAAATCGAGCGAAAGAGGGGAAAAAATCACAACCTGAAGAACCGCGAGTCGCAACGTAGCCGATCCGAGGCAGGAGAACAAGGGCCGTGTACTGGGGTCGAAGCAGCAACAGGAGAAAAACAACAACACAGCGAGCGAGGGTTTGCTAAGGCAAGCGCTCAAGTGTTTGTGCGGTAAGCGCTCTCTCTCTCTCTCTCTCTCTCTCTCTCGCTTGTTGCAGCGCCCACCCGGGCAACGCAGAGCCGGGTGGGGCGGAAAAGGGCGGGGCGGGAACCGGCTAGCGCAGGCTTCGGGCGACCGGCTACCACACGGGCGCCAGCGAGCCAGAGCTAAGTCGAGGTCACTTTATCGGCCCCGCGGTTACCAGCTTCTCCGGGTGACCTGCCACAGCCCCCCCGGTGACCCCCCGACTTTCAAATTTTTGCGCAATCTAGAATCCCGAACGTCGTTTCGCGCGCGCCACACTGCCCGGTTCGAACGAGCCACTTTTCTCGGTTGAGGTCCGCAAAACCCAGAGCCCAAAAAGAGAGGACCAAATAAAATACGTGAATTTCCATTGGTTGTATGGTTCGGTCCGAAAAATAAAGTGAATTCCCATTGGTTGGATAGTTTGGTCCGGGTGTCAATGGAAACGACAGGACTTCAAACATGTCCAGGTGGAGTGTTTCCATTGGTGTATCCCCCATTTCGAGATCCTGCCAAATGGACTTTTAGGGTTTCCGTAAGATCGAGATCTTGGCTTTTGAGCATAACATCAAGAGGCTCCCCCGTCTTCAGAGTGTTGATTTTTGCACGTTATATTGCGAGCACAAAGCTTGAATCCATCTGTCTCTAAGTCTTCAAAGGATTTAAAGGATCTTCTTCACACTATGCTTTAGTACCTGCTGCAAAACACAAAGAGATTCAATTTTTTAAAGCTCAAGCTCCAGGTTTCAAGGGGGCTTTCTTCCTATCATCAGAATTTCCAAACACAACAAACCTGCCCAGAGTTGGTGCAAATAGAAAGGCAAAAATCTGCTTCAAAAATGAGAACTCTTTGTTCTTGTAACATGGGAGTACGTGCCTTGAGGCAGGATACAGTCTAATCAGCATTCCTTCATTGAACCTCAGTTGCCAATTCCAAAGAAATACTACTTTCTAGCTGCACGCCAAAACTTGTGGTACAGAATGCAGGGCAGGCACCCTGCAAGCCATAGAGTTTGAAACTACCTGAGCAAACAATGCTGACCCATTCATGTCAACCCAAAAGATAGACCAGTTCCATGATTACATGCTCCATAGCCAGCTAACATCCGAGTATGTTGGAAGTACATAGTACGTACCATGAAGCAGGACACAGTACAATCAGCCATGCTTTCATGCTGACATGCTGCTCCACCGCAATCTAACATGCCAAACCTGAATCTAGACATGTGCTGTCTTAATGCTACCAGATTTAGAGCAATTGTACATATGGACTGACCTCTGAAGCAACCAGATGTGTCTGATCCAGTTGGTGTACTGCAACTCAAAGCGTCCCATGTTGATAAGTAGCTTGAAACCACTCCCAACAGATACAAAAGCAGGAGCACAGTCTTTGAATGTGCTCCCGGACTTATGTCTGGATGCATGGGACAGTGGTGACCAATACCTCTCCATGATTTCCAAATGTGAAGTTGCTCCATGCATTTCTAGGGGTTTTAGCAACTGTAATCCATGCTTTCAGTAAGAACTGCAGCAACACTATCTCCAACTGCTGCTCATAGTCAAGATTTTCACGCTGTTTCTGTGTTGGGATGAACTTGAACATCTGCATCAGATTGTGTTATGTGAAGGTTGACAACTTTGAGAACTGTTCTTAATAAGAACTGCAAAGTTGAATGCGTAGGGGAAATGTCCAGCCATTGCTGGCCAAACTCGCCGCCAACAGTATCCAGCTTTGCTTGATGGATCATCTGCAAAAGCTCCACGCTGCGAATTTTAGTCTCGTGTTCATCAAAAGTACCTCTCAGATTACTGGATCTCTCAATTTTTGCAACTCTTGAAATACAGAACCAGAAGAACTACTGCTCCAAAATTCACCTAGGGTTTGAAAACTGCACTCACAGAAAGAGAACCGTAGAAAAAAGGCCTAAACAACTCCTCGTCGTTTGTTAGCTGACAAGAGAGAAGAAGAAATCCGCGGTTGCGGAGCTGCTTTCCGAATGAAGGAAAGAGAAGAGAGAGAGAGTGCAAAAAATTAGGGTTTCTATGTTCATGAGCAGTTCCAACAAGGTGGAATTGCTCACAACTCATGTTGTTGCGCAAATACGTCACAATAGAGCCGCTCTTGGCCACTGCTGGCAAACATTCGCTACGGGCCTGCAGATTGGGGGGTGCTACGTTTGTCCGCACTGCTGATCAATACGCTCTCTCGCGTCCTTTCGCCTCACAGTCACGACCTCATTCCCATTCACACACAAAACACACCTTTTCTCGCACAGTTTTCAACCGATTTTCCTCTCGTTTGTTCTCAAACTTCGACTTCTCTCTCTCCGCCATCAACGATCAAGTCTTTTCCACAGAAGCAGCTTGATAAATGAGACAAATCCGAGCCAATGCTACGCGTCCATCGTCACTCGTCGCTAATACTCCCTTCTCTCTACGCACTCTTCGCGAAACAAGCTTTTTCCCACGCTCGCTTGACATCGCCCTCCGTTCCGCCGGGTCAAGTCCCGTACCTTCATTTGGAAGCCTCCTGTCGCGAAACTCATTCCCGTGTTTCCCCTTGTTTGGGTCACCCGTGGTTCTCACGGGCTGGTATGCGTGCGAAGTAAGCTATTGGAAGAAAAAACAAGATCTAACCGTCCACGCATCAATGGTTCAGATCAACCAAAATCCTTGCAGAGTTGCTGGCGGGACGGGCAGGCGGGTGGGTTTTTTAATTATTCTTTTTTTCGTGTTTTTTGTTGTTGTCTTTTTTTTGGGGAGGACCGTGGCCACTTATCACAAGAAGTCCAAATGGGAATCTTTTTTTTTTTTGGGGTGGACCGTGGCCCCCTTACCAAACGTGCACCCCAAGTGCAATCGCCCCATATTATTATTTATTATTATTATTATTATTATTTTGGAGTTAAATAAGTGCAACCTTTTTTTTTCTTTTCAAGACTTAACTTTGGTGAATAAAAAAAACTAAACATTTTTAAATATCTTCATAAATTTGTGAAAAAAAGTGTCTTCACATATTAATTATCCCATTTTTTTGGGGGGCATTTTTCAAAGGGTTGTGTGCCATAACCATCACATACATTTCTAAAATAGAATGGAAATGGAATTTAAATAAAATAAAATTTGACATTTTTTTTAAATTAGGAAATACAGATTACTTAAAAGGCTTTTTTTTTTCCAGTTCCATGTAGCTACTGGAAATTAAGTATTCTTATCAGGGTTTCTTCTCAATATTGTGATACCAAAATTTTGGTAATTTTCTCCAAATAGCAAAGTTAGTAAAATTTACACTAAGAAAAAAAAAATCTCCACAAATTTCCCAGTTGTTTTTCAGAAAAGGAAAAACAATTTCCATTAAAAATTTTATAAATAATAAAATAAAAAATAAAAATAATTTTTAAAAAAACTCTTATTCTTCCATTAATGGGGAGATTGAATTGGTAATGTGTGTATTTCCATACATTGGGTAGTTATGGCTTTTCTTTACCCTACACTATGCAATTTTTATATGTTCTCTGGATTTATCCAGAGTCTATGGTTTCAAGTGATATATATATATATATATATATATATATATAAAATTCACTAAATTATTATTCAAAATGATTATTATTTCAACACCTTTTATAATAATAAAAAATTAATTCTAGGTGCAATAACATACAATAACAAATTCCTTTTCATAAAATAAAAATTGAGATTGACACAAATAATGATGAACTATTGAAAACCATATGGGAACATATTAGGGAAATAAAATGGGGGAAGGGGAGGCAATGCGATGTTATATTGAATTAATAAACCTCCGTCTCCTTTACCATTATTTTTATCTCATTCTTGCAATTTCAAAGTGAAAATTACTCTTTTTTAAAAGATTTATTTATTTTTTAAAAGTACATTCCATAAATCCAAAGCTTTTTCCCTCGCCACAAGAATCAAGTAATATTTAGTCCTAATTGAAGAATTATTGATTTAGTTATCAACTCCCGAAAAAAATGTGTTCCATATTTCATGGTCAAATAAGATAATTAATTCTCATTGAAAGAAAATACTTACAAGATTCGTTAGATGTTTTTGTCATATCCATGAATACCTAAGATTTTGCATAAGTATATTTACATCCCCAACAAAAATAGTCGTCAAATATTTTTATTTGGATGATTACATATTAAAAATTGAATAGAATGTCTTTTCTTGTGGTTTTAACAAGTGAGAAATATAACTTTATAAGATTGATTGAATTTTTAAATATTATTCAGAAATCATAAAAGAATCAAAACACTTTGACATTCAATGAAAAGTAAGGTGGAATCAAAATCAAACCAAAATTGATTTCTAAAACATTTTCAAACAATGTGAAATTGATGGATTTTAATATATTGACTTGAAAACTTTGCTAATTGTTCCACAAATGCCTTTTCAAAGTTTCCTTATCCAAATTATATCTTAAATAATGAAACAATGTAAAAATGGCTCTGAGTCAATATTAAAATCATGTCATAATTTTCCCCATAAAAGTTTTTCATTAGGCTAAAACAATTTCATTCTTACCATGGGAATGGAATATTCATATATTTTTGTAAAGATTAAACAGGTTTGAATCTAACAATGGCATGAAAACCTTATCAATAACAATTACCTCCACTTATATTTATAGATTGTGAGAATAGTATAAGATTACAACTTCCAAACCTTAAAACTACTTGAGTTCATTACTTGGATTATAAATATGCCAATAATTAAATTAAAATATGAAACGTGAGAAAAATTTCAAGACTTTCAGTGAAAAATGAGAAAAATGAAAATTTTATCAATATATATATATACACACACACACACACAAAGCTCATATGTCTAATGTCCACTTCAACATTTTTGGGTGAAATATTAATTTTCATGTGAATAATTTTGTTTCAACTTTTACAACATTCAAATTTAGTGCATCCCAATCATTTCCTACATTAACAATTTGAATTTTTTCCTTTCCTTTTTTTCGAATTATTGTTATGCATGTGCAAATATGACATACATCAAATATTGTGGAAGTTTACAACTTTAAATCAATGTTTGAATTTCGTTACAAAGGTTTGTGGCATCAAATGTTGATGGTGTGATTTTTGTCCTCAATGATTTTGCAGTATGTAACAAATTAGTTTTTCATTCTAAAATGAACAAATGTGAGTTTGCAAGGGATAATAAATTGGTTCAAATTTTCATATTTCACACACCAAGCATTTAACCCAAGCTACCATAATTGCCTTTTCTTTTGAATCTTGTTATATTATGTGCTTATAGCCAAAGGTTGATGGTCCTTATATAGACCATAATATTTGTGGGGGGTTTAGGAACCTTTGTTTGTTTAAATTGGAACTTTTGTTATATTGTGTGTTTGCATCAAAAGGCCAATGGTCCTTGTAGAGACCATAATGTTTGTGGGGGTTTTTAAACCTTTGTTTGTTTAAATTGGTACTTATGATGGTTGTGTGTATGTGATGAACATTTGTATGTGCCAAAATATCAAATAAAATATCTTGTGGTGTAATGGTGTGCACCCAACATGACCATTATCATTAACATGGTTGATGATTAGGTTTTTCAACTTGGGCAACCATAATTGGATGACAATGAAACCTACAATATAAGATCCAAAGCTTTGATTTCAACGGTCTAAAAAACACTGACATCAATAACATGGTCCAACTATATTTCAATTATCATCCTTACGAACCAATGATAATGTGTTGTTTTGAAATGTTGTCCAATTGTTTATCAAGCTTCAACAATAATTCCTTCAACTTGCAAACAAATAGCCTTCCATTTTCATATTAATTGAACCATTAATTGGGATTTTCATATAATGGCATCCCTTAATATGTTCACCTAAATAGTCTTTTTATTCACCGTATTCCAATAAAAATACATACCATAATACATTGGTGGCTTTGGTAAAAAAAATGTGTATTTTTTAAAATGTTGAAAAAAAATTAATTTGTGAAAGAAAACAAAGAATATTTTGGAATTCTTGGAATTCATAAAATTTTGAAAATGAAATCTTCAAAATTAATTAATTATTCAACAAACATTTGGTGAAGCTATCCAAATATTATAATAACACCTAGTAACTTACATTGAGAGAAAATTAAGTTTTATTTTTTCAATTTCTTGGGGTTCTCTTATTATATTTCAAGTGATATCATCAATTATGTTTTTAAGTGTTGGAAAAACTTGCACAAATATCAACATAAATTTCACTAAATTGAAATGCAAACATTTAGGAAATTAAAAACTTGTACAAATTATTTAAACATGAACAAATTGCCTTGTGGACTTTTCTTTGGGTGATTAGATGCAATTTTAATGTTATGAGTCAGTTCCAAAAGGTCATGAGTAAAAAAAATCGGTAGATCCTTGAACGATGGTGTAATATGTCATTTCACAAACAAAGGCAAAAAAAAACATAGTAAATTGAAAGCTGATTATTTCATTGGAAATTTTTAATGAAAATTTTAGAAGATTACAACATTTTTTCCTAGCACAAGATGTCATAATGAAACAAGATTTCTTAATGGTAGATGCATAATTGACAAAATATTTTTAATGTATGAAATTATGGATTGAGCTAGATAAAATAATTAACCATTGACAATAGTGTTGTAATACTTTGGAAGAACTAATGTTCAAGTGAAATGAAATAACTTGAAAGGTAGCTAGCATGTAATTCAATAGCATCCAACTTTCATGGGTCAAATTTCATTATGGTGTTTTTTCAACTTTCACTTTTGTTAGGTTCTCTTTCCATTAGCTTGTTGTCGTCACATGAGTTGCATGTGAAATTGTGATGACAACAAGGTAATGCAAAGTGATTGAAATCTTGTCATCTATCCTAGTACATTTTCCATTGGAGAGCTACAATTGAATTGTATTTGAAATATAAGTAAAGTACCAATGTTTGAATGTTTCTAATTGTAGGCTTGTTGTAGGGAACTTTCTAGAAAACTTTAAATAGCATATGTCCATCAATAAAAATTGATAGATATCACATTATGATTATAATTCATAGGTTGATTCACAACTTTGCATTTTGGTCCATGTAACTTGACTTGCAAAGTTGTGAAGGGCCTATGGATATAACTAGAGGGAAAATTATAATGGAAAGTTGTTGTGGGGCCAAAATTTGTGATTGTGCAAGGGTTAAAGAAAGAGGTCCTTAATGGTCCAAAAGGGGAAACTTTTTATCTTGTCATAAATTGTTTATTGACATCATTAATAAAAGAACTGCAAATAACATTACCTTTACCTAGAGCACAAGAAGAAAAAAATTAAGGAGATATATATATATATCCTCACAAAAAAATATTTTATTTGTTTTCTAAAATATGTTTTGAGTGCCCATATTGAGCTTAAACAAGACATGAGTGATTGTCATGTAGCAACATGTATGATAAAATGTACATTTCCTCACCACTGATTTGTTGTCGTCAGTGACATGTTAGGCAAATGGTCATCCATAATTCTTTGAACTTGTTTTTGGGTTTCAAAAACTTGAAAGGTGATTTTGTAATCATTTGCTTGTAAATTAAGTTGGAACTGATAACCTTTTAAGTAAATCCATTTTAAATTACTTATAAATGTTGCTTGTAATTGGTTCCAACTTAATTATGTTTGAATTTATTTCTTTTGAATTTTTGTGAATAGTGGTGTATGGTCCCATATTGATGAAACTGATTTCAATATATTTTATAAATGTGATTTATTTATTTATTTCATATTTATTGATCACTATAAACTAGATGGTGAATGTTGATTTGATGAATGAGTGATGGAAAAAGATAAAACAATAGTTATTTTATGAATGGAATATGTATTATTGGGTGAAACAACCACCAATTAATTTTCACTACACCCATAAATACAATAAAAAATCATGAAAGATCATTATTTGTCAAATGAAATGTAAATAAAACAATAATAATCACACATCTATATGGTAAGCAACCACCTACTTTTAAATAAAAATCTAATGAGAATTCAAATTTCAATATTAAACTTCAAATTTCCTATTATTGATATGTACATGTTGTTTTTGAATTATTTTGGGTATTCAAGTTCTTGGGTTGACACAAACATGTGGAAAGTTTGAGTGACTAACCCAAGAAATAAAAGTTTTGTGAACATTCATTCATTGGCATGCATCATGTCCAAATTTTTATGTTAGCATTCATTCCCTATTCCAACCCACATTTTTTATGGAATGTCATCACAAATACATGACATTAGTGGAAAAGACATTAATATATTTTTCCGTTTTATAGAAATATAACATGCAATAAGTCAAAGGTTATTGATTTTGGATTGGGAAGTTAGAATGCCATTTGTTTATGGCTCAACACTTGCATTATTAATATTATACCTACCATCTAATGCAAATGTTGCATATTCCAAAGGTAGAAGAACATTGCAAGTAATGTTGCTTGACTAAGTATAAGAAATGTTGTTTTTACACAAATGCTTAGTTTGGTCTTTGGACATGTGCCCAAAAAAATCCAAGTTTGCAAGACATTTTTGTTTTATTTTTTTTGGTTTTGGGATGTGTAAAAATATATAAAGATGTGTTTACAAAACATTGAACACTTTTCTAAATACATAACAATTGCTACACAACTACTTGATATCCATATCATGTTTTTTTTATAGTTTTTTTTGCATTAACAAATTCCTCCTTCTCCTTTAGATCTAAATGACTTGGAACTAGTTTGGCAATTAGTTGTTGGAGAAAAACATGTTTAAATGTTATGAGAAGAAGTGGATGTTTGGAACATCATCACAATATTGAGTTGCTAAACATCCCCCCCTATAGACTAGGTAAATATGAAATGTATAACACATGTATGGAAATCTTCCAAGTTTTAAAATCCAATGTCATAATTGAAATATCTTACAAACATACCTACCCACTATGCACATATAATTTCACACTTGGAAGCCAAATTATAATGTTTGTTGATAGGGCTATGCAAGTATGATTGTGTTTCCCCCCTTTCCCTTTTTGTATCCTTGCCTATTACTAACCTAATCTTGAAAATAGTGACCACCCAAGCTTTTCATCACAACTATAATAGTAGTAAGAGATTCACGATAATTGGATTCACTCAAAGTCATGGTGGTATATATTATGTACCTTGTAAGTCATGTCTCACTATTCCTTCACATCCCAACTTCTTTATATCCTAACTATGGTGTTATTCATGGTCTAAGCAACCAAAGGTGAACCCTAGGAAATAGTGCCTAATTTCAAACCTAGTGTCAATTTGGCATCGTTTTTAATAGATTATGTAATGATATAGTGCCAAATTGGCCTTGGAGGTACAATATTATTTTAATATGTATTGATTACTATCATTGACAAATCATAAAAATTAATTTGGGTTTTTTGACTTGTCATGATTTTTTTTATTGTCTATGGATGTATCCAAATTTTAAATTATCAATCTTACATCATGTTCCTTTTTTCTTTCATCAACCAAATTATGACCTTTAGGATATGAAATGTAGAAAACCTTTATGTGAAAACAACCCAACTTGTCAGGGTTATGTATCATTCATCTAATAATGAGCAAGGAGTGCATCCCATAATGGGTTATCTCATTCCAATTGTGCAAATTGTGTAATGGGAGGTTTTTATGAAAGGTTGTAATCCCAATTTTCTTATGTTAATTTCATCCTAGCTAATTGTTGTACATAATAAATGAACCTTTAAAAAGGGATTAATGTGGCAAACAAAGTAGCATATGAAAAGGTTGTTGCTCAATTTCATTAGTATCAATTCTACTTTACCTTTTTATTTTAAACATTTAAAAAATACCAAATGGCATCTGTGTTGTAATTGTATTCAAATGTGGGTGTTGCAAATGTAATATGTATCTAGAAATCAATAATTAAAAATTTCCATCAAGTATGGTAATTGCCATCATGAATGAAAGGTTGAAATCTAAATAATGTAATCTCACAATGAAATCACCACAAGGTTTCTAATTCATGTTTTGCACAAATTCCATCTAAAATTCCTTTAAGTTGGGGTTGCAACCCATGGTTAGTGCAACAAAACCATCATTCCTTTTATCTAAATGGGACCTTGCATGTGAACCAAAAAAGTTCACCGTCTATCACCATTTTAAAAATTAATTGGTCAAGATTCATCTTATTAATCATCTTATTAATCAAAATTGTAATTTGATTATAGATTTCCCTTTAAGAGTTATTGTTACTAGGTTTTTGCCTATCATTGTTATCCTAGATTCCATGTATCCAAAATAACCAAGGTAGAGTTGAATTCCCGAAAGAAAAAATTCATTAAACTTTGTATTATACTGCAACTACTCCTCTAATTAATTCAATTTATCTTGTAATTTTTTAATTTTAGCCTTTATTGTAGTTCACATTCCTACTTCTCTTGATTTCCATCATTTTCTTCACATGACTTCAATCCAATATAGAAAATTACATTGCACCTTTACAACACACTTTCATTTTTTCAAAGATTGATGTACATAGTTGCATGCTTGCACACACATAGTAATAAACAAGAGTTCATTTACAAAAGAAAAAATTATTGAAGACCAAAAGAAAGGTTGTTCCTCAAAACTACATTTTTATATTACCCAAAAATTAGTTATAGTTACTTCCATTTATCTTCCTCTACCAATAACCATTTTTGACAACCTATAGTTAATTGCCTATATATTTGATTAGTTATAATTTAGTTAGATACATCATTTAATAAGAGGTAGATTTTAGCTAGATTTAGGATTTGGTTGTCTACATAATTTGATTGGTTTACTACATTCAACTATCTATTGAATTCAACTATACTTCCACATTATTGTTGATAATTATATTAACTAACAAATAAATAATGAAATTTGGTGTGAAAATTCAATAATGCATATTCATGCAAATATAACCATGTCATAGTTTTGATTGTTTTAAAATTTTAAAAAAAACTAATGTTGAAAGTTTTTGATGTGTTTATCTAGTAATGTTTAATTAAAGAACCTAGTAAGCTACTAGGGTGGATTGTTATTTAAGTTTTACCAAAATAAACAACATCACATATACAATCAACATGTTAATCTTTATATCAATATTTAAAAGGTACACAAATTTGGTCTATGCAAATTAATTAAACTACATGAAGAAAGGGACAATAATAAAATAAAAAAAAACTTACAAACACCAATGTTTACAATCAATAATGTGTTAGGTTGTTGGTTGAAAACGGATTATAAGGAACCCCTATGGGGCATAATTAAAAATAGCATTATAATATTATAGTAAAATTGCTCCAAATTTGTCGTGCATTTAATGTTGGGTTTCAATTTTGGTGTTTGGGCTTTATAATTTTGATTTTTACAAAATATATATTTTATATTACTTGAAAATAATCAAATTAATTGGTCCATGGGTATTTTTATGGTGTATACATGTATCACAAAGCTAGTTTCTCATTTCAAACTACATTAAAATTTGGTTTCATTAGCCATCAAAATCAACATTTATAATGGACTTAAAAAACAAACCCACCCTAACTATGCTTGTCACATTCCATGTGAATGTGATTGTTTGTAGATTTTCAATTTACCACACATATATCATGTCTCTTTTGACAAAAACTCTTTTTAGAAATGAAAATTGTCACATGGTTCAAAATATGTGGAATCATATGTTTCAATAGATCTTCAACTTAAAAGATCATTTCAAATTTTTTTGGAATATATAGTTGTGTTCTTTAATACAATCTTAAAAATATTATTTTCAAACAAATATACTCTAACATCATGTAACATGAAATCAAAATGTGTAGTTTCTTCCACAATTGACTCTTTATGTAATGGGCCATCATAATACTGAAAAATATTGTGAAAATATTTCTTAATAATGACATTGAAGTTCAAAAATGCACCACCTAGGGAAAAAAAAAAACATTAACACACAAAAGAGGCCCCTTGTAGTGGGCTTTTATCTAGTTCATGGTATTTTATAAAACTACAACTACTTTGAATTAGGCTTTCCTTTCAACTATTATATAAAACCTTTTACACTTAAACCACACGTTTGACACTTGTAATAAAGAGACAAACAATTGGAACAAAGTTTAGATATTTTAACCTTAAAAACTCCTTGCACTAATTCTACCACACATGAAGTTAGATTCACCATGCTGATAAAGGAAAAACAAGTTCATAACATAAAGTACAAAATTAAAACAATTTAATGGTTGCACAACATTATGTAAAACATTCCCTAACTTTTTTTGGCCCTATTCAAAGAATGTTTAATAAACCCATGATCTACTCCCTTTCAACTCTTCCTACATGTGAATTCTTTCACACATATTATTTTTAAAAACTCAATATTCGTTTCTTTTCCATTTATCATGTGCAATCCCACCCCAAATCCTCCATTAATTCTTACATTTATCTTATCTTTTGTTATAAAGAAAATCCCACCATTTTGTTCAACTATCCCTACTTTACCTACTACATGTAGGTTCTTAATGCCTTAGCAAAACCATGTGTACTAAAGTAAATTAAAGTATAAACACCTAGCACCATAAGAGGAACTTGAACCAAGCCATACCATAAACCCCTATAATTGATCAACTTGTTTGGGAATGTGTGACTATATTAACTATCAATTTAAGGTTATTTTAAAATGACACAATATGCCTTGAAGTTATGGTTTAATAATATAATCCATTTGTTTAAGGTGCCTTGGTAATCAATCCTTAAAACATTTAAACTTTTAAAGGCTATTTTTTTCCCCCTTCACTAAGGCCTTTCAAATCCAACCCATAAGTTCCAAATTTGGGCACATGTGGCCACTTCAATATCCTTGCTTAACCATATTAAAAGCCTTCTTTCAAGGATTTGAGGTGTTACGCCCATAATTTATATAGCAACCTATTTATAATATAGGAAAATTTTAACACAATTTCTCGTAAACCCATAAATAATTGAAAAAAATCCAAAAAAATAGTTTCAAATTGGGTTGAATCTGAAAATTGTCATCTTTAAAGGAAAAACATTTAGGAGAAAATTGAAGTGTAATTTATTAGCTATCTTTATATTCTAACAATTTTTTGTGTTTTTACCTTATTGATTATCATATTATTAAATATACAATTGAAGCATTTTCATTATTTTGAAATTAATTTAATTGGGGGTGGGGAAGGTGGGGGGTGGGAGGGGGGTGGGAGGGGGGCTATATTTGTAAACTAGAGTGTACCAAATTTGATTACTTTTTAAAATCCATGATAGGATTTTTCACAATGTATTTTTTACATTGAGCCAAAAAATGAAATGTGGGTTTGTAAAAATATCCATCTTTTCCAAATATCAATGACATTTTACCATGTATTATAGCCTAGGCTACAATCTTTGTGAATAAATATTTTTTAATTCCATAAAATCATGACATGAGGGACTTTGCCTTTTCCACTAATTTTTAGTGTCATTAAAAGCTAGTAAAACTTTCACCTGATGTTGAAATGACTTAAAGAACCTCATTTTGAAGTTGTAAACCAAGAATTTTTTTAAAAAGAGTCCGTGCATGTTATTTCATGACAAACTATGATTATAGTGAATCCATTTCCAACTTTTATAAAGAATATAACATTGCAACTTGTCTACGGTTAAAAGTTTCAAGCATTTGGAAATTTAAAAAATATTGGTTTCAAATGAACCCACTTTCATGTCACATTAAATCATAAAAGAATCATATGATTAAATCCTTTTTCATAAAACTAAAAAAACTATTTGACATGAGACACATTAAAATTCATAAAAGTGTGAAATGAATACATTGTGACATTCAAAAATGGACACTTTAGCTTGCAAACACCTTGAGAATTTCAAAATTACTTCTTAATCAATGTGATAAACATACATTCAGGGTTCATAAAGATTAAGTAACAATAATAATTTTTGATTTTAAGCCAATGAAAATTTCAAAACATGGGGCAAACTCCTTTAGTCCTTCGCAACTAACTTTAAGTAGTAAAAGTTCTAAGATCATAAATGACAATACACTTTGCCAAGGGAAAACCATAAACCCTTTCGCGTGTGCATGGAATAATTGAAACAAATATTTCGCATGGTTTGAGCCCAAACTAAATTCAAGATTCATGTACATATCATTAAAGCTCAAACATTTGAAGAAGGATCTACTTTCTTAATGAAATACTTTGTAAGTCCAATTGTGGATTATGTTGGAATGGTAAATTAAATTTCTAGGATCCTCAAAGTTCTCTTCCCAAATGGAACATATTAATGTTTTCCAAGTTTGGAGCCTCATAACTTTTTCAATATTGTTTTTTTGTACCTTGTCAACAAGAGTTTTCTAATGCCACATCAAACTCCTTAATCAATGTATGATTTGACATTTTGAATTACAATATTTTAAAATGCATATGTAATCCATCGCACTTTGTACAACCATTCTCAATTTATTAGGCCATTTCAATAGTTAATTTGGTGATTATTAAAGAATCACCTAAGTGGCTAACAATGTTTATTGTTGTTACATTTGCACCCAATGGAACTAATGCAGGGAAGGCCATACAATTTTGGAAGAAGGTTTCGATACATGCCAAAAACATCCATTTGTAGCTATGATTGAAGGATAAAATATGATATGTTGAATTCATTGAAGTTTTTGAATGAAAAATATTTTTTTGTGTATGAAAATTATTTAATTACCCCATAACAACCTAAGTTTAATAAAAACATGCAAAAGGAGGTTTCAAAGGAACTAATTATTAAATCAATTATTTGACTAAATTGACATAATTCATTTTTGAAACTAGATTTTGGGTGTTAAGATCATACACAACAGGGAAGTCCTTTTACTATGAGCGATTGAGGTGATAAACTTGAGGGTGCTACCCCAAAAGTCTGTCACCTCAGCTTGAAGAAGTTTCAAAATAAACAAATTCCTTGCAAAACCTAAGAATTTCAATGGGTATGACAATAAATATCTTATAACAAAAAAATAAATATAAGATTATAATTGGTTTAATGACAAAAGCTCAGTGTAAAACCTGCCATGGAGTTGTTTTATATGAAATATTGGTATAAAATAATCTTAGATGGAAATCCCTATAAGATTTCAATTTTGCAATTTATGACGCTTGAATTTGCATGAGAAAAGAAATTCCCAAGTCTTTATGAAGGACAATGACATTGTTCATTTAACACATGGTTAACATATAAACTATTAGATTTCAACATATAAAGAATATGAAATTGTAAGCATAGAACATGTACTTGTTTAAATACTTGAAATAAAATGTAGAAAATGACATAGTCACAATTCATCATTAATGTGCATTCCATTTTGTAAATTGACCATGGGTTTTATGCTAGGGAAATTGGTAAGGTTATCACACCTACAACCATTTCCAAGGAGTTTGAAAAATAATGATAATCTTTGGGGTGCAAACATAATAGATACTTGTGCAAGTATAATAATGATTTAATTTTACATGCCTTAAAGTAAAGAAAAATAATATTGAAAGTCTCTACTATATTTCTATGATACTATTTTTTTTAAAAAACCAATGTGTTGCTAAGCTAGATTGTTATGTAAAATTTCCCCCAAAAAACACAACCATACAACCAAAATTTTAAATTAGAAAAATGACTTAAAATGAAATATAAACTCAATCTATGTGAATCTAACTAACATGCATGAAAGAGAGACAAAAAAATGCAAGAAATGAGTGGCAAACATTATTATTTATGATCAATAGTGGATTAGGTTGGTTCAAGATATATAAAACTACAACTGATTTGAATTATATTTGTCTTTGATGACATTAATTATAAAACCTTTAACACTTATGGGCACTCTCAAAACACACATTTCACACCTATAACAAGGAGAAAAGATGTTAGATTCAACATGTACATATAAAGAAAACAAGTTCATTAAATTAAATACAAATTACAAGCAATTTAATGGTGCCACACAACCTTATGTTTGACATTTATGTGCCACATTTGAACATTCAAAAAAAGTTTCAAACTACTTCCTTGCAATTGCTTCAACATGTATTTTTCAATCACATACATACATTTTCAAAAATACCAAATTTTCTTTCCTTTTCCACTCCTCATGTGTGGTTTAACTCCAAACCTTCCACCAATTCTCACTATAAGAAATTATGTTTGCCAAAACCTTTTTCCCCTACAACTAGAGCTTTGAAACAATTAATCTATATCTATGTTGCAACTATCCCATGGAAATATGACCTTGATATACAAATTTAAAATGCCATGTCAAAAATTCACAACGTTCTATTGTAATTTCATATTAGTCCCAAAATGGACCTTTATACAAATGAATGTACAAATAATATATACAATTTTGGTCACCATGCTTGACTTTGTTAGCAAGTTGCACGATAATCACATATGAAACTATAATATAATTGGAATCATTGAATCACTCATTACCAATTTTTTTGCAATTATTTTATTATTATTATTTTGGTGTAATTACCCAACTACTAGCTATAATAATAACAATGACTATTATAAATTAGGATTTAGATTTTAGATTAATATTTGGTAGTATTACTTATAAATTATTATGAATCATAATAGTTTGTATACTTAATAGATAGCTTATGTTAAAGTAGAACCACCCATCATTGATCATTGGTTGATAATTGAAATTTTTTGGATTTTTATTTATTTATATATATTTTTATGTGATGTAAAATATCATGGGAAACCAATGTAACTCTTACATAATATGTTGCAATTTCAAAGGCAAAGGAACAACATAGAAAAAACACAAAGTATGTTGAAATCACATAGTGACTTTTTTAAATACAACCTTTTATTTTTAAACTTCATATCTTCATTGTTTTTTGTTCGTTTTTAGTGATTTAAAGTATTATGGGTGCACAATCTACATTAACTATTTGAACTCCATAAGTAAATGAACAACATAAAAAAGCCATGATGAAAATGAATGTTTTGAATGTTAAAATGTGAATTAAGGCTAGTGACCAAACATTTGTAACTTGAAATTAGGTTATTCCGACTCCTGGATGTCACTGATCAGGGAAGTTGGGTCGTTAGTTAATTGAGCCGTTGGTTTCTATGACGGCTGCTTTTGCATGAGAAGCTTTGCTGGATTGGGGAGAGGAGTTGTACTGAGGAGTTTTGCATGACAGCTGCACTGAATGGGTATGGAGCTTGAATGGCGGCTCCAAATTATGACTGAGGTCGGCAATGCAATTATGGAGAATGGCGGCTTGGAGTGTGAGGGAGGCGGCACTGAGTATTGGAGAAGCTTTTGGAAGGAGCGAACGGGAGGCGAAATAAAAGATCAAGGAGGGCCGTTTGAGAAGAAAAAGAGTAGTGTGTTTGGAGTAAGGGGGGATAGTGAGGAGGCTGGACAGGGAGGAGAGCTTAGCTGAGTTTGAAACTTTTCCGTTGCGTCTGATGTGTAGTTGAGCTCTGGTTGCTAAGCTGAATGAGAGGAATCGAAGAGAATGAAAAACAATATGTGGAGGCAACTTTAGGACCCTCTTCTTTTTGCATCAGAACTTCTAATGGCCAGAATTGCTTGAGCTCTCGAGGATGTACATATTCTGTGAATAAGAATTGAAGAATTTCCTTGGAATTGTCTCAGTGTAGAGATGCATGACCGGAAGTGTGTGTTGTTGAATTGCTGAGTCGTTGGGTCGGTCAGTCTGTGAATCGTGAAGGAATCAGGGAGAGCAGGAAGCCAGATTGAGTCTTGGAGATGTTGAGCTGTCAACTGATGTGAGATCGATCTACGCCAGGGTTCACATCAGATAGTGTACAAGCTGTCTGTTTTCATAGGACCCTCTTCTTTTTGGCTACACATTGACTTCGTTTGCTTTTGACAACCATATTTTCTTTATTTTGTGTCCTTTTTGAACAATATAAAAACATTGTGGGTTTGCCAAATCAAGGGTTAAAAAAACCTTTTGCATTTATTAGATAAAAAGATAATGTATTAAATTTAAAGCTTTTTGATAACTTAAATGTTTGTTTATTGGCATGTCTTGTAATAATTGTAAGTGAATTGCAATTAGGATGCAATTAATTTTTGTATCCCATATTGTTTGTCCCACTTGTTCAAATTTGTAAATTATATAACTAAATGCACTAAAAATATTTTAAAATGATTAACATTTGGAATGAATTGATAAAAGAAGGTTTGGCTTTAAAAGTTAAACCCAAAATATAAAAAAGAATATTCCAAATGATTTACCTACCTAACCTAAACATACCTACCTATCTATTTAAAGCTAATTACTTACCTACCTATTTAACCTAGGAAATGTAAATAGCAATGCATACCTACCTCATGCCTATTTACTTATTTGTATAAATGCCACGTGTCAACATTTGATTGACTTTAAATTGAATGTTATAAATTAAATTAATAAAAATATTAAATATCAAATAAATATACAATTGTCACATGTCCATTGATGATTTGTCAACACATCATTGTCATGTCAACACATTGTTGCCTATTTAATTGCACAATAGTTGAAACATAACAACATAGTAGTTACAATGTAGTGGCATAGTAGTTGTAACATAATGGCATAATAGTTGTAATAATCTACTTGCAACATAGTTGCACAAGTTGCATATGTATACAATTTCATATACAATGAGTTGTGATGTGGCAACCCTTGCAATTTCTTTGATAATTGTAAAAATATGATAAGTTGCACATGGTCATTGTAATTCAAAATTGCAACTAAAACTCAATTACAAGCCTAGTTCCAAAACATTTATTTTCTTATAATGTCTTACAAATTTATCTTATTTATCATTAGCAACAAAAACTTGCCATGATGCTCACCTATTCTCATTTTGTTTATTACATTATGGAAGTCCTTATTGTAGTTGTTTAAAACATTGTGTACATAATTACTATTGATTAAAATGTTTTTAATATGTCATTGGAACATTTGCATTATTTTGAAATGAATTTAATGAAAATCCCCAAAAACTTTTTTATCATTTTTGATTGACATACATGGAGTTTGTAAAGTGGTATAGATAGTGATTTCTATTACAAGTAACAAAAATTTAAAAATATGGGGGGTGGAAATGAAATACAATGAGCTAACATGATTACTTTAGAAAAAGACTATATGTCATTTTTCCCCCAAAGAAACTTTTTCATATGAATGGATTTTGAAACAATTGTTTTTGCAACTTGTTATAAGAAATGTTTATACTTGTCCAAGTACATGACATGTTTTTTTCTTCATCATTTTTGAATAAATATGAATTTTTGAAAATGTTCTAATTCCTTGTAAATTTAGTGTTTCCTCTTAAAAAATAATAAAAAATTTCAAATCATAACCAATTTTTAATTTTTTACATTTTTATGTTTTTTTGTGTAATAAAATATAACTTTTCTTAACACATCATATACATCTTACCCCATTTATGTGTGGCAAAGGATTTTTGAAGTTTTAAAATTTTGGATCGATTTTGGAAAGTTTTTCGAATTTTTAAAGTTTTAGAATTCCATATATTTTAGGGTATGAATGTTTTTTTAATGTGCTTAATAGTTTTTTATCTTCTTAAAATTTTTTCCATCAAATGTGTTTCATTATATGACTCCTTTTGATAGTCCTTTGCAAAATTGACTTTTGTTTGATGCTTTGCTATTCATTTTTAGAGGTTTTAAATCAAAACTTAAACTTAAAATTTCATTAAATGGACTTTTGGTTTGAGTTTCTTAACATTCATATGAATGAAAAAATAATAATTTGCCATGATTATCATGGCTTTAAATGATAAAACATATATATTTATCCAATTCTGATTGTTTTTCTTTATGATTCAACATATTTTTTGGCTTGTTGGATTGTGATTACACCTTGGAGCACATTCCTTTAATGCTTCACAATTAAATCCAAATGCTGAGATGTCAAGGATACATAAATGACATTATATTTTTCTAAAATAAAAAAATAAACCCATTCTCATGCATGAAATAATTGAAACATTGATTAAATGACTTTAACCCAAATTAAATTCACTACTTATCACAAATTCACCTACACTTCACCATAGCTTAAAGGCGTGAAGAAATAACTATTTTCCTTATAAAATATTTTGCATTTTTTAGTGGAAATTAGGTTGGAATGAAACATTTTAATGTTTTGCAAGTTTAGAGCCTCATAACCTATGGCCCAAATAGGCTAAATGAAACATGAAATATTATTTTTTGAACCTTTACATGAAGAGCTTTCCAATGTCATGTCAAATTTTTCAATAAGTGTATGGTTTTGTCCTTTCAAAGCACAATATTTTTAGTACAAGGACATTTGGATCTTCAAATCTATTCACAATCTATACATATGTGAATAGATTTGAAGACAAAACTTTCAAAAGGTGAAAATTTTCATTCCTCAAATTTTCCTTGGAAAAGACTCTTGGAATTTTTGCTTCTCTCAACCCCACATGAATGGGGATAACACTTTGAACTTGCTTACCTTTTGTGCAAGCAAAAACTCAAGGTTGAAAATATGATCAACAAATTATATGATTATTGGAGGGAAAATTTTATGCTTGACCTCCTCTGACACATTCCCTAGCTCCTTGATAGATTTAAATGTGAGTCTGAAGTGAAAACATCGAAAAAACAAGGAGTTAGGTGCAAGTTTTTTGGTTCATAACACTTCGGGGGTAGAGGGGCGTGCTAGAGCTCTAGGATGGGACTAGGAAGATGGACAAGCAATTCACTTATTCACATAGACCTGCACAAACCAAACAACAAGTTGGTTAGTGCATAGTTGGAGCACTTTTGGTGCTAGGATGAGCCATGGGCAAACTCGGATTCATAAGATTCACCACAACCCGGACTTGGGGGAAGCCACCACCACCTTCCCCCTTATATTATTCTTTGTGCCTCTCCACACGGCCCACATCTAAATGACATTTTGTCTCGGGATTCCCAAGTGGGAGTCTTGAAATTCCCAAAATTGGGACTCCTCTAACTTTGGGGGCCCATAACTTTGTGTGTAGACCTCCGATCAAGGTGAGGTCTAAAGCAAAGTTTTAGTCCTTGTCGAGAGCTTTCCAACAATATGTTGCATGCCACCTGCTCGCAAGGGAATTGGGGTGATTCCTGACTTTTAGTGGTCAGGAGTTAAATTGTCAATTCGACTCCCGACTTTTCTTTTGACAATAACTTGTGTTTCAAGTGTCCAAATGGGTCATGCAAGACCATTTCGGACATTTTCGTTCTAGGAGTTTTCCAATGATATACGAAACGTATCAATCCAATGAGTTTTGACCCTTGCAATCGCCCTCTAAAAATTTGGGAATCCATTGGGACTTCAACTCCCAAAATGGGAGTTCACTTGGGAGTGTGAGGGTTCATTACCTCACACTCTTTGCACTCTCGGGAGCATGAAATGTGAATCCCGGGCTCAGTCTTGGCCCGCACTTTTGCAAACCCTTGCTTTGGTCGCGAGCCCAAGGTTAGGATTACGACATCCTCCACACCACTCTTATGAATATTTTAGGTTGTATAGGTTCTTTTAATCTATTCTTAGTGTCTTTGAGAATGTTTAATTTTTTAAAATATTAAACTTAAGTTGTTATGGGGTAATGAAATATAGTTCCTACCCAACAAACTCTTTCTCACATGAAAACTTCAATGAATTCAAGATTTTGTGTTTTATTCATACATAGCTACAAATGAGGTTTATGACATCTATTGAAACCTTCTTCCAAAAGCTTGTGGCCTTCCCACTACCAATCCCATTGGGTGTAAACATAATACAAGGAGCAACACATTCGCATTTATGTGACTATTTAGAAAACATCAAATTACCTTATGAGCTAACGTAATGAGTTGAGATTGATTAAATAGTGCAATGGATTATAAATTCATGAATTTTGCAATGAAAAATGACACCCATGACAAAAATCATCACATTTCATATTATGTCAAGGTGTACAAATTTTTTGCTTGTGATTATGTATAGGATATAGCCTTAAGATGGGGGATTTAGAAGAATAAAGGACCTACCCAAGGTGGGATCTAAAGGGAGGTTTCAAATTCTTGTAGATCCTCCCTTTGTGGAATTCATTTGACATAAAGCATGTGACCAATCTATTAATGGAATAATCATAAATTCTTGCATGAGGCATGGAATCCCATGTGCAAACCATAATTTCCCTCCCACACAAGGAAATTACTCCTTGTAAAGCTTGCATTTATGTACGTTTTAAATCTTAATGTTTTATGCAAATTATTTTACAATAAAATTAACTAGTAGTTATAATTCACATGTCCTTAACTTGAGCATGCATTGGACTCAATTATGGAATGACAAAAAGAAATGTCTTTCTTGATATGAAGGCATACCTTCAAAATTGGGTGAAGCATAAGTTCAAAACATGAAGAGGCCCAAGAAAGTGGAATATTCATAATTCACACAAATGGCAAATGTTGGGCATCATGTGAGAAACATGGATAGGACTCCCAATATGAATTCCAAATTGAGAATTAAGATTTCATAGGAGATTTCTTGAATGTTCAAATGAGACTTGAAAAATGAAATCTCTTTTAAATCTAATGATATGTAGGTGATTGGGAAAATCTAAAAGCAATGAAAAATCCTTCTATTCTCAAAACTAGGTTATTTACTTACCTTTATAATCACTTAAAGATTTAGAATATAAATGAATCACTTCATTCAATCAAGTTTCCATCCAGGTTTACAAAATGAGAGCCGTGATTTAGTACCCAAAAACTCAACTTGTCATTCGATACCATATGATAAGACCTCCAGTTTTGTTTTTCAGAATCTTCCTTGAATTTTTGATCATTTTCAAAAAAGAATTGAAAACCGTCTCAATGAAGACTAAATTCAATTTCATTACACTTAACTAAACATTTTAAATATAAAAATAATATGTTCAATTAATGCACATACTTCGAAATAAAGATTTCGTAATATTAATTATGCACAATCAGTCCAATGCACCACTAACTTGCCTAAAATGCAAGGCTCATCTTATTATTATTATTATTATTTTAAAGTTATACTTAGATAACCTGATCTTATTCAAACAAGACAACACCCTCACTTCAGGTTATACAAAACTCAAAGACTCTTCTAATACAAAGTTCTAAGGTTGTGTTGGATTGTAGAACTTGACTTATAAGAGCTCAACAGCAACCTTCAATCACTAACTTCCTCCCCCATCCTCCACCCATGAACCTCAAAAGAACTGTAACAAAGTGAGTGACTATTTAACTCTTATCACCCGGGCCAATCATTGTAGTTAAAACCAATGAGAAACAGACCACGGTGAATAAGCACCTGCCAGCAGACCATGAATGATGGATGATAAGTGGTCAAGAGACAGTTTTCTGTTGGGTTCCAGTTCCATGGCTAACCATGGTGGTTAGCTCAGTTGCTTTGTTTTTTTACTACTTACCTTCTAACAGCCCACTAGCAGGTTGTTAGTAGGTAGGTAGTAAAAACAGCCCTCACCTATGTATAAGCCAATCTAGTTACTACCTAGTAATTATCTATATTCTTGCCTATCTACCTATATACATGAGACCTATTTCTTACATAATTGGTTACCAAGGTGAAACCATATACTAACTCGGTTGAGGTTCATCCACAACTGAGTATTCACAGGCATCCAGTGGATGGTGCACTGGTGGGTGCTGGTCCTAAACCTAACCCCTAATCACTGGTTAGGATAATCTCCCCATATTGTTTAGGATAACCACTGAATATCGGTTAACTCTTAACCAAAATTGGGTGATTATCTTAAACAAGAACAGAACACCTACAGTTATCAAGGCAATTTTTAGGGTTTCATAACAACAGTTATAAAAAATCAAAGCACCAGTTCAAGTATAAAACCATAATTCCCAAAAAAATTCAAACAGACCAAATAACAATCAATAACCAAAATCTCCCATTCTTTGAGGGCTTTTAAAAATAGGTAACCAGAACTAGCCATTCTTTGATTCCTGTTTCAAAGAACCTTCTTTCCAGAGACTGGAATGGGTGGGTCTCTGCTTTCAAAATAATAAAACAAGGGGTGTGTCACATTAACATTAAACAGTATCTTAAGGCAAAAGAAGAATTATGAAATTTCAAAGATTTCACCATGCAAAAATATAATCTTCAAAGAAACCCTCTAAAAGAAACCAAATCTTTCAAGATATCTTAATTCTATAACTAATCTCAAGTTTCAACAAAAACCAAAATGTCATATTTCAAAATCCTCATATAAAAATAAACCTACCACCTCAGGCTCAAAATCACTTAAGCTACTCAACTCTATAATGAATCTAAACACAATATCCTTGCCTTGGCTTCGTAGGCAAGGCCAAAAACCAGAACTGGCAATTCTTTACAAAATGAAATATCCACCCAACACTGGCCTTTGCCATCCTGTATACAGGAAACATATCTTATTGATCCAGATTTCAGAACAGGGAACCAGAGCACATTGACTAGACACTCAGAACTAAGGATAGATCCTGCACTAATGCAATTTGCAATTCACAAATTCCTCAATCAAATTGCAAATTAATCTCCACAATTGTGAAGACAAAAGTGTGAACTTTGAAACTTTGTTGTTCAAATCATGGAAGAAAAACATTATACCTAGAACACTTGGTTTTCCCATATAACACTTTAATACACAATTGCAAAAATGACCACCCATGTGAAAAATTCAAGCTTTTGCAAGTTGCTAAGGGTATCAAATAGGGTTTAGGGTTTATGTGATACAGCATAGCAAAGACTGAAGTGTTGGAAAATCCCTTTTTCAAATTTGAAAGTAGTTCTGCTGAGCACCACTGCAGGACTAAAATTCTCTAACAAGAGATCATACTCTCTCCAATGTTTATTTTCATAGCTCTCATGATGAAAGATCCGAGTTGCAGGCTTTGATCTAACCTAAGAGAAACACCCATTCCCAGGAAGCTGAAGGGCAAATGAGACTAGATTTCCAAGGACAAATTAGAAGGCGAAGTGCAGCTGGTGTTGTCCTAAACGAATGAAGATCAAAGGACCAAAAACCCATCCCAAACAGAAATGAATTTTTTGAGCCCAAATGGAAATTCACAAATTTCCAAAAGTCTGAATACAGCGAGAGAGAGAGAGAGAGAGAGAGAGAGAGAGAGAGAGAGAGAGTCATCTAGTGTGTGTTTGGTTGTAAGAGAATCAGAATTATGTAGTGGGTGCATCTTGAAGTAAGAGAATGGGACTTTTGTGGGTTTTATGGGACATGATGATCTAGTGCTGCTGTAGTAGTAGTAGTAGTTGTTGTGTCAGCTGCGAGTAGTAGGATGGCGGAGGCAAGAGTGTTGACGGCAGTGATGAGTCCTGCTACTCCAGCTCTACTGATCTCCGTCTTGGCTTCTTCAATATGGAGCTTACGTTCTTCCACTCCCAGCAAGTCTCTGTGTCGTCTGTCTTTCTTGTCCTCGCAAGCCAGCAGCGTCTGCATTATCTCTACCGTGCTTTTTAACATGGACGGCGCTATTGCAGCAGCTGATCCTTCCAATTCAACGTTGTTTGTATGCACCTTCCTTCTCTTTGCAGCTGCAGCAGCCCCGGCAGCTATCTGATCAGCTTCTGCATCCTCGAAACTAGACTCATCTCCTTCTTCTGCAATTCCACACCCAGCACACCTCCAAAACTCCCTTGTAAGATCAACAGAAGTCTGAAAAAGCCAGAGCTGATTCGTCCAGCTCCATGTTCCGGCAAAAAAACCATTGCAGCACACCATCGCACTGGTGGAGTAAGGAATCAAGAATCGTGTACCAGAGAGAGTGGGGTCGGGCTCTGAAGAGAGTTGTTCGTGAGCGTGCTGTTCTTGCATGGGCGAGTGCAGCGACGTAGCTTGTATCTGCAGTATGGGGGAGAAGTGTTGTCGCGGAGACCCTGGAGCTGGTGCTGGGATTTGATCGAACGCCGCCGTCGGGAGCAGCAGCTTGCGAGCTGGGAATCGACTGTGATCAGTAACGACGTCCTGAAGAGCACAATATACTTCTTTCAGTAAGCTTGAAGGCAAGCCTTTCTCCTTGCGCTCGTGCTTCTCCATCTTCCAGTACGAGATAGGCTCAGGTGGATTACGAAGTTCCTCGTAGTCGCGAACCTTTTTGTAGTCGCGAAGCAGATTGTCCCATTTATCGCTGCACTGATTTTGGTTCCTCGAACACCCAAACTTCCAGCAGTAATTCTCCACCCATTTCCAGCACACCTGTTGCTGATCCGCGCCGCCGCGAGGCCTAGATTTTCTTCCCTGCAGCTGCAACTTCGACTGACCGCCGGCTCCTAGTACCTTCAGACGCCGATCGTCGTCCAACTTCTTGGCAGCGATGAGCACAACGGTCTCATGCAGGGTCCAACTGCCCTTACGACACTCGGTACGATCACTGGCCTCCGGTTTTACTTGCACTTCGCCGAATGCAATCTGCTGCAGCAGTTGTTGATTAGAGTCGGCAGCATACTCCGCCATGATCTATCCCGCCGCACAAGCATCTCTCTCCCACTCAGTCCACTTTCTAAAAAGTTTTGCAAGTCCCGCTGTGTGTACTTCCCTACCGTTGCTCCTCCCTCAATATCTCGCGCGCATCACCAAAGCTCTCAGCCGCGGATGTGGCTTGCAGATGTAGCTTCAGATGTAGCACGTGACTTCACATCTGCCAGTGGCTTGTGGATGGATGCAGCTCGAATCCCAATCCTGGTCGACATATTAAGGAAAACAGTTGCTCATTAGAGTCTCCAGCACACGATCGAACTCACGTTATATAAATGCTCATCGAAATCACAAATACCGCAAGCTGCAGTTGCGCCGCATCATACGTTCAAAACTGCTACTCGTGTATATAAACACATGAGCAAAATCGTTCTATCGAATATACAAGCTTGATATGGAAATCGGTGCTGATGTCGAGATACGAAAAGGGAGCTCAAACCCTCAAACTCCTCATTCACCGCTAGCCTAAAAAAACCATTCCTGGAGCTCGACAACTAACTACCACCTATACAAGAAATCTGCATTTCCCGGAGCTCGAGAACTAAGTACCTGTGAAACTAGCTGCCCAAACTAATATTGCTCAACAAGATCAAACTGGAACTGCAACGGTAATTATTTGGCGAAAACAAACACAGAACTCAAATGTTTCGAAGCAGCAACAGCTTCACATGAAGAATAAGAACAGGAAGAGATTGTACCGATGTAGCAGCGTGAGATGCGTTGTAAAAGTTGGTAGCTGCTGAGTTACGAGTCTGTGAGATTCTTCGTGCGTGAAAGACGCGGATGATGCGAATGTGGAGCTGCATCGGTGTAGAGAATCGAGAGAGAGAGAGAGAGAGAGGAGCATCAGGAGCTGCCGCACGACGAAGGGGGTAGGAATTAAATCAATGTGCAGTCTCCGCCGCCACCTGCCCGGCGTTTTACTCTACACTAGAAAAAAATAGTGTATGTCAGTCTTTCCCCAATGGGCATCCTCAGTCTCATTTTTTTTTTCCATTTTTGGCAAATCGAAACCAAGAATGGCGATGGTCCCAAAAAATATTTAGCATTAGTGGCGATAAAAATTTCAAACAAAAAACTGTCAAAGACAGTTTAATAACTGCCAGAAAGAAAACCCCCCCAAATTTTTTTTTAAAAAATCAGTGGTGGACGGTTATAAGAATCAGGGAAAGGACCCGGAGGTTATCATGGCGGTTCTTAAGATTCACAGCCCTGGTTCTCACGAACCTCAAAAGACCTGGCTTTGGCACCCAACCATGGGTCTCCAAAAAGGAAAAAGACCGGTTCTTTGGAGTCTATATATAAAACTAAACGCTATGTTCTGCATGGTAAAGGGTGGCACTAGTAGCATCCAGTGTAGTGGAAGGGATGTCCCACTTATAACTGGTCCAGTCTGGTAGAATGAGACTTGAGGAGACGCTGTTCAATCAAGTGGAACTGGCTAATGGGTGTTACCAGGGCCTGTTCCAGGCCATACCAACTTTTCCGTATTGCTCGATTCCCAGCACTACTGGAACCATGAGAACCACCCAGTGTTTTTTTTTTTTTTTTTTTCAATTTTC
>Ga0116227_10001161_pt1 | contig 57333 bp, 31 predicted proteins | sample S1TSphgellanicum_FD_89693 | JGI IMG/M metagenome (GOLD analysis project Ga0116227, IMG submission 89693) | Host-associated microbial communities from peat moss isolated from Minnesota, USA - S1T2_Fb - Sphagnum magellanicum MG | ecosystem: Host-associated > Plants > Peat moss > Unclassified...
ATGCTTTACCCAAGGTAAAGCCCATGGGTTAAAATGCAGGGCTGTACTTGGCTATCGCCTCCTTCTGGGCCCCTTATTTTGACAATGCCCCATCCTAGGGCTTTACCCTACACAAGAGGGTTCACTCTGGCCGTCATTGGCGGCAGTTGGCTGGCATCCACAGCAGCCGACGGCTGCCGCCCCAAAAAAAAGTCCCTCATTGCGTGAGCACAAATCTGACCTTTCATGTTGGGGGTTCCTGGGGCTGATGATGGGAGGCAAATACCATAGTACCTTTGCAGATTCAGCAATTGTGTACTGAATAATTAATTTAATTTGTAGTTTTTAAATTGGCATCTGAGTTTTTTATTTTGAAAATTTTAATAGTCAGTAATAAATTCATTGTAAGTTGATTGGTGTTTTTGTGATGATTGCTGCTTTTGTTTATAAGCAGCTTACTTAAATGACTCTCTTTAAATTGGAGGTCTGGGGATCAAACTCAGCGGCCTTTTGCTGCCCCCTCTAATATATTTTTAATTTTTCATCATAAATGACTGATAATTTCTGAGAAATTTGACAGATCAAAAAGTAATTTAATTTATGCCAAATCCGCCAAGGTACTACAGTAATAATTGGCTGATGCATACTACCATCTCAGAGCACCTCTCCTCCTCAAGAAACTTGTAGCTTTCTGATTGGGAATCTGGGAGCTGACGTTCGGAACTACGGTCATCCTGAGAGTTTCAGCCTTTGTCAAAAGATTGTTCAATTCTGTCAGCCTCCCAAAAGGAAGAAAAAATTGGGTCCATTTGCTGCATGGTGCAATTCCTCATTGTCTCAGCGGGAGTTCAATTCCCAACTATGTTCATCACCTATCAAAGCCTAGGTGAATGGTAGTGCATGAATTGTGATGACACAGTACGTCGTCTATATAGCCGACTTATCTTGTCAACAGTTGTGGAGTCTGCTGAGATGAATGTATTGATTGCAGTGAATTATTTTTTTGGTGAATTTTCATCACTTGGCAACAAATTGTTTTGAAAAAAATTGAAAATTTTCTTTTTTATAGTGTGAATTCGACAAAAAATAAAATGCTGAATGATTGTCATTTCCAGCTTTGTTAAGAGTCAAATGATGTCAAGAGTTTCACATAGGTACATATTGCATATCATATTTGCACGTTCTGAAAATTGGCTTTCATGGTCAATATAGGATAGGTGCCATATACCAAAATTTAGCAAGAAATATTTTGGTATGAGGAGAGTATGTTAAACAAGTTCTTAAATGTGCAATAAGACAGAGGATCAGCTACCCTACATGTTTATGTAATATGTATATGACATATATATATATAGAAGTGGATATGATTGAGAGTCCCTTCTATCCACACCTAATAATGTTTATGGCACAATCAATCCCACTCTCAAGATTGTTCCAAGTTTGGATGCTTGAATACTTCCCACATACTTACCCTTTTTGTGACTTAATTTTTTCTCAAAGATTCAACAATTCCCAGTTTGAAAGACAAAATCTACATTCTCTGATAGCCTTGTTCCACTAATCTATTGACCACACTTTGACTTGCAATTGGGGAATTGTGTTTTGGGCTTCTGGGAGAGAAGGGAGGAATGTGTGTGTGTGGCTTGAAAGAAATTGGATGCTATATTCCAACTTTGGGTTAGGCAATCAATATGCTCTACTTGGTTTGCTTGCAACCATTCTTTACTCAAAGATGAATACATATGAGAGTATTGTGCCTTTGGAAGCCTTGTAAGCTGAGTAGCATTTTTGCATTGTGGCCACTAGAAAATATCGGAAATTTTCGTTTCTTTGTGTAAATTCCAAAAAAACTTGCTAAACCATGTACCTCTTGTCCGAATGATCCCCCCCCCCCCGATGGATTCAAATTTTGTCACCCATTAGACAAAACATTTAATTAATTTTTCAACATCAATCCAACATTTGTGAGGATTTGGGACTTAAGGCCACATTGCAAGTAATCACAGGGTTTAATTCCTAATTAGGACATGCTAGATGTTGGGACCTTACAATATTCAACAATATTATACAATGCAACTCTAATAAATGTGGTACAACTAACTAGGTGAACAAAGCACAAATACTACCCCTATTGAGTATCTATTGATATGCTATGACCTCATAAAAACTAGAAATTTAAACATGTAGAGTGAAACAATAGGCAAGTCTTAAAAAAAATTTAAATCATCTGTCTAGTCAATTTACTCAAAATCATATCACACCATATCCTTTGCAAGTACCTTTATAACAAAATTAAGGTAGTAATTTCATCAATGGTCATAATCAATCGGTTGTTGTCCAACATATGAGTTGTGAGTTGAGTACAATTACAATTTCAAAGTGAAAAATGAAAATAGTGCACCATGAAACCAATACATAAATTATGTAAATTGTTATTTTTCATCTATGGCTTTGAAATTTTGTAACAAAATACTGGCAATAAAAATTTATACTAGATGTAACCTCTTGCTCCTTCACATTAGGAAATGTCCCAAATTAGCTACACAACAGACACACAACTGTCAAGCTTCTTCTAACTAGCAAGTAAATAGGACACATAGTGCAATAAATATTATAGTGGATATGGCTAGACAGTGCATGGTGGTGTAGTTTAAAAAATTAAGTCCTTCCTTACAATGCAAGTTTTCTTAAAATCAAACGTGTTTTCTTCGAAAGCTCAAAGATGCTTTAGTTTTCAAAAATATTTTTTTTGTGATTTTTGTGATTCTTAATTTAATCTTTATGAGCATGAAAATCAAATGATCACTTGTTGATTATACACAATGTTTTTGTTTCCTACTTTAGACACATTTGGAGAGGCACATTTGATATTTGTTAAGATGAACATTTTTAAAAGTTGTGGATGTAAGTGCAAACACAAGACGAACTACCAACTACAAAACAGAAGCTCATAACCAAGGTTGTTAGATTGATTAAAATGTCAACACTAACCAAGTTAAACAACCTAGCCTAGCATAAATAATAAGCTAGTAGGTTATTTGTTACATAACTTAATTAACTAACTAATAGTTTAACCTAGGTGTACCTAGTAGGCTACCTAGGTAATGTAGGCCTATTATGTAGTTTACTTGTTAGTGTAGGCTTTCTAGGTTGGTACTTTAGATGGTCTAGGTAGGTATTCAAGGTGGTTTAACTTACAAGGTAAACCTACTAACTATGTAGGTACTTTATTAGCCTAGGTCACCTAGGTTAATAGCCTAAACCACCTTTGGCCTACTAAACATTTCTAACATTTAATGTCTATTCCTTTTTTTATTATAACATATTAAATTTGAGTTTTTAAACATATATATTAAAAAGGAAATAAAATAAAATTTCTTTGAATAAATGAATGGTTGCATATGATTCAAAAAATATAAAGGTTGCAATTTTTAATTTAAAATTTTTAAAATTAAAATTTGAAATATAAGTACTTAATATTATGTACATTTAATCGATGTAAATTTGTAACTCTATGTAAAATTTATTTTACAACATATCAAATAATGATATATTTAATTACTTAATGTGTGGATTTATTTTTTAAATTATATATATATAACATCTTAATAATTAGTTTATGTTAAAACTTTTAAGTAAACATTAAATATAATTGAAAGAAATTTTCAAATTCATAAATATAAGAATTGTTTCATGGACCTATGCAAAATCATTGATATATGTAAATGAAGGTATTGCAATACCCTCATTTACTTGAATCAATATGTATGCTATGATATATTGGGCATGGAATAAATATTTTTAAAAATACTCTTTTACATATGAGTTTGAAAATGTCTTTTAACAATATGTAATGTTTAAGTAGAAATCTTAAAAATTTAAAGTAATTATTAAGATATTGAATATATACGAATGCAAAAACAATTGCAATAATTAAGTATATCATATTTGATATATTGTAAATTAAATTTTATATAAAAATAATAAATTACATTGACTAAACATACATAATATTAGGTATTTATATTTCAAAGTTCAATATGATTTTTTTTTAAACTTAAAAATTGATACTTATGCAACAATCATATTTTTTGAATCATAAGTAACCGTTCATTTATTTAAAGAAAAATTACATGTATTTTATTTTAATAAAAGATTAAAATAAATAAATTTGAGTATATTCTAATACAAAAATGTATACACATTAAACTGTCAAAAAATTATTGATCATATATGGCATTATTTGATATGTTATAAACTAAATTCCTTTATATAAATGACAATATAAAGACCAATATTGTAGCCAATATTATAAATCATAAAAAAAAATTACAAAAAAACTTTTGTCACATATTTATAAAATATAAAATATTAACAATCTACTATATAATGAGTTTGGGTGAGAAATTAGTTAGTAAGAAGACTATAAATAAAAAATTCAATCATATATAGGATTAATATATGGGAGGGGCACCAATTTTTATTATTATGTGAACCATTAAATAAAGGTGACATCATGTGCTATAAATTTTCTTTTAATGGCGATTAAAATCTTATTAAATAATGAACTTTAAGTTTTGTTTTCTTGAAATGGGTTTGCAACTTTAAGAAGGGAAAAACATAAATATGTACATCATTAGAAAAATGTTCAAAATGAACTTGTAATTTGTTGATTTAAAGAAAATCTAAATTGTAACATTAAGTTATAAATTAGGTATCAAACACTAAACCCTAAACCCTTCTACCATTAATGTTTGGCATGATAGATTGAACATAAGTATTTTTTAAAAATTATTTTGTTTCATTGTTTACGAAATTATCACAAAATGATGTAGGTATTATTTTCCTTCTAGGTTTTGCTAGGACTATGCAATAGCCTTCCAAATTCCAAAAGATATGTTATGGAGCCCAAAGGATTTTATATATACTTAATAGGGGTATTGTACATGCATTGACTACTAACTATGGGCATGAACAGCACCCTTCTAATAGCATGTACCAAAAAAATTTCACCCATGGTGTTTACAAAATGCCCTCATAAAGGTATTATTTTCCTTCTAAGTTTGAATTTTTAATTTTTGGGGGTAAAGAAAGGTTTTTTTGTTTGAAAGCAAAACTAAAATCATTTTTTTGATAATTTCATCAAGCATACATATAACAATATGTGAGAATGTATTTCTAACCATTAACACAAGATGGTGTAAAACGAAAGTAAAATGCTTTAAATAAAAAAATATGGGTGACATTTGTTACAAAAATGTGCCAAAAATGCCCAAGTCCAAAACAACCCCACCTTAAAATGGGGAACATGTTGTAATAGTAAATATTAGTTGCCTCAAAAATAATAAGCTACCCTAATATTCTGAAATTCAAAATAACACCCTAATCAACATGGGGATAAACTATGGGCTAATTGTGTCATTACTAGAAAAGGATGGATCCCATTGGCCTTTTTGTATCACACTAATGCAACCTCTACATCCTAAGCATGCCAACATGTAAATACCTCGTGATTAACCAATGTTACTTCCATAGTATCTACCACAAACACCTCTTTAGTGGTGCCTCAAACCTTAAAACAAACAACACAATACAATAAGTATTACATATAAAACCTAAAACCTGAAATTCAAATAAAATTGAATATGGCATTGTTAGAACTTGTCAACCATGAATCATTTTCAATTCATGGTATTGTGTAAAAAGGCCAAAACACATATTTTAATTAATTTTGGACTTTACAAAAGTCCAAAAATACTAACACATGATTTACATCGTGCAAACAATGTGATTTTCAATTACAAATATGACCTAATGGCCACCAAACCTTAACCTTAGCAAAAATTTTAAAACAAGTAGTAAAATGCATCTTTACATCCATCATTAAATTATGTCTTGTGGCCACTAGATCTTAACCATATAAAAAGTTTAGAACAAGTAACGAAATGCATCTTTACATCCATCATTACACCTTGTGGCCACCAAATTTTAACCATAACAAAAAAATCTAGAACAAGTAACAAAATGCATCTTTACATTTGTCATCAAATTACACCTTGTGGCCACCATGTTTTTTACCACAACCAAAAATAAATTGGAATGATTAACATAATAGAATTAACATAGATCAACATAGTTTATTGAAAATTTAAAATATAATTTGAAGTTTGAACTAGGCTAGTGTTCAACTTGTTGATAATTCTTATTACAAATGAAATTTAAAAATTAAAAATTCCAATGGACATATTAATGGAATAAATAAAACATATTTGTGACATACAAATTGAACTTAATTACGAACTATAATCTTATCATAAACTATTATAAGTAACCTTAAAATAATGCAAATTTTAAAAGTAAAGTTAATTCCTCTTCGTCTTCGAACTTTTGTGATGGTTCATGATCAAATATGCAATTATATTCATGTTATCTGACGCGCTCCCAACTCCTTGTAGGACTCAAATGTGAGTCCAAGTAGAAGACAACAAAAAAAGGAGGAGTCGGGGCACGTTCCCTAGCTCATAACACTTTCAAGGGTAGAGGGGCGTGTTGGAGCTCCGGGATGGGACTAGGAAGAGTTGACAAGCTTCATTCATTCACACGGGCTTGCACACAACCCACACAAAGTGGTTAGTGCATAGTTGGAGCACAATTGGTGCTAAGATGAGCCACACGCAACACGGACACACTAGATTCACCACAGCCCGGACTTGGGGGAAGCCACCACCTTCCCCCCTTATAGTATACTTTGTGGATGGCCACGGAGCCTACATCCAAATGGCTTTTCTCTCCCGGGACTCTCGAATGGGAGTCCCGAAATCGCGCCAGATGGGACTCCCGCGACTTTGGAGCCCCATAACTTTGCGAGCAAACCTCAGATCAAGATGCAATCTAAAGCAAAGTTATAACTTTCGTCAAGAGCTTTCAACAATATGTTGCACGCCCCTACAGCCAAGTAAATTGGGTCGATTCCCAATTTTTTTTAGTCGGGAGTCAAATTGGTAGTTTGACTTTTGGCTTTTCTTTTGGCCATAGCTTGTGTTTCAGATGTCCAAATGAGCAATGCGAGCCCATTTTAAACATCTACATTCCAAGAGCTTTTCAATGATATAAAAAACGCCACAAGCCATAGAGTTTTGACCCTTAAAATTGGTCTCTGAAGTTTCGGGAGTCCACCAGGACTCCATCTCCCCAAGTGGGAGTTGCCTTGAGAGTGTGAAGGTTCACTCCCTCATACTCCCTCACACTTCTTACACTCTGGGAGTATGTGATGTGACTCTTGGGCTTCTTCTTGCCTTGACTCTCGGGCTTCCTTTTGGCCCGCAACCTTGTAACCCCTTTGTTTTGGTCGCGAGCCCCAAAGCTAGGGTTGCAACATTATCTCAAAATAAGAATCCTAATGGAAAACATTTTTTTTTCCCATTTAAAGTTGTAAACATCATAGCACAATATGCAAACAACAAGCACAATTAGCTTTAAACAAAATTGAATGCCAACAAAAGAAAACATATAACACAATTTTTTCAACATATAAAATAAGAAATGACCTAAAAGATCATAAATGAAAATAGATGAAATGATTCAAAATGCATACCCAAAAATGGTTAGGCATTGATAAGATTACCATTGTCACAATTCATATATTGCATGAACCAAGAATAATTTCATAAAAAAATCTTAAACAAAGTTTAGAATACTTGACCAAAACATCATAATGATCTCAAATTGTGCTCGTTGAGGGTAATTTAATTAAGGTTGGCCACAAATGAGATGCCAAATCCAACAATTGCACCTTATTATTTGATAACAATTCACCCTTAAAGGACTCCATAAAAAGACCACTCCACTTTGATTTTGAAATGTTTTATTAAGTTTGTTGCTAATCAATAATGTTTGATCTTCCATTCCATAAGGTACCCATGGCAAACATAATACACTCACGTCAAATCCTTCAAATATTAATAGGATTTGGGAAAAAATTGACCAAAAGTCTTCGAACATTGTTCACATCCCCAAATAAAAATAAATTAATCCATAAACATATCTAGAATCAGCATTGGAAAAACTTCGAATACATCCTCCAATTTCATACAAGACCAAATTGCAATGTAAAATTTTTCAAATGCATGAGCAAGAAAATGTTTCACTCCAACTCTAACTTCGACTTTGCTCTTGTCAACATTTTTCCTAAACACTTGAACATTCCCTTGCAAAACAACAAATTGAAGAAAATAGCAGAGTACACCATTCACACTTAAAATTAATATTTTTTTGGGCCTTCAAGGTCTCGAATGTAAACGTGAATGCAAATATATACCTTTGCTCACTTAGGCTCGATGCAAATGAATTTTAAATTGCAAAAAAACCAAAACATGCCCCATTTAATCGCACATAATATATAATATGGCATTATGCATGCCTTTAAAATTCAACTTATGATCAAATAACAATGTGCAATCAAGAATGTTATTGTCCTGTTATACAACATGTTGACTAGCAGTAAATTAAAAATTATATTTCAAGACAGCATCACATGTGGGCACTAAGTGACATTATAGCATGTTAAACAAGACAATGATAGAAAGTTAGAACTAAACATATGCAACAAGACGTTGACAACCACCAAGCTAGTTCCAATAAAACCTTGGCGACCACCAAGCTAGTTCCAACAAGACACTAATAGCCACTAAGCCAACTCCAACAAGACCTTGGTGACCATTGGGCCAATTCCAACAAGACCCTAGTGGCCACCGGGCCAATTCCAACAAGACCTTGGCGACTGCCAAGCCCATTCCAAGAAGACCTTAGCAACCACCAGGCCCATTTTAACAAGACCTTAACAATCACCAAGCTAGATCCAAGAAGACCTTGGTGGCTACCAAGCCTGTTCCAACAAAACCTTAGTGACCACCAAACCTGTTCCAACAAAACCTTAGCGACCACCAAGCCTAATCACCAAGACCTTGGCAGCCACTAAGCCAGTTCCAACAAGACCCTAATGACCACCATGCAATATATTTAGAAGTCATCTAACTTATTGCCACAAAACTAAATATACACAATTTATTACACATGAACTGATAATACTTTATTTACATTTAATAACAATCAAACAAATAGACAGCAAACAAAAAAATTTCAACACTGCATAGGACATAATAGATAGATAATTAAAGTATTTCACCTCTTTTTATTTGCAAGTTTAGATTTCATCCTATTACAAAAAGTATCATTACATTTATAAGAGTAATGTTCAACTAATTTTTCGTACTAAGGGTTGGAAGGAAGAATGTGTCTAATCCTCTCGAAAGGATTAGATTCTACAAATTTACAGACCTACATTCCGAAAGGAATGCAAGGCTTCCAAGTAAGGGAAAATGATTTCAAGCAAGTAATCACCATTTGCTTGGGACCCATAAAACCTCTCAAGAAAAATGGCATTAAAAGGAGGACTAAATTACTCTTGTAGGGCATGTCACCTATGAGCAATGTATTTTCATAATTCATACCAAGAAAGACATTGAAAAATGTGTTTAGGTTTTTATGGAGAATAGGCTTTTTGGGCTTTTTAGGGAGGAAATGTTCATTTTTGAAGCATAACGCTTGGTCTAAGATTCTTGAATAATCAAGTTGAACATTAGTTCCCTCCCTAATTGTTTCCAAGTGCCTAGAGAAATTTTTCCTCATTACAGATAACCATATGTACACAATGAATTTTGTTGCACAACTGGAAAGGAACTCTTTCAACCCAAGTCACAAAATCACTAGCTGAATTTGGTTGGACCCTCCCTTGTTGCTAATAGTATTCCATTCAAGTTAAAAATCAAATGGTATTCACTCACCTTCAATTCAACTAGAGATTTTTTTTGACAATCAAGATGTTGCGATTTCATGTGATCCATGTCCAAAATGTGGATCGTATGTAAATGTGTCCTTAACATTAAGGAATTATGTGCAGACAGTTGCATGATATAGTCCTATCATCTGATTCTTCAACGATGGGGATGAACACTAGACCTATGAATTCACCAAATGCACACATTTAGAATAAAACCCTCACATTGAAAAAATAAAGAAAAATATTTTGGAAAATCCTAAACTACTTTGAACTTTTAATGGTATTACTCAAAGATATTGGACAAATATTCGTAATGGCATGAAGTTCAAACTCTCAACTTCCTATTGTCATCAATTCCCTTTAGTTGTATTTTAGTAATGTATTTATATTTGCCAACACTCCAATAACAATAAAATAATTTCACACATCACAAAACTTATAACATTGATTCGAAAAGTAAAAAATTATTGAAGTTTACCGTATAGAAGGTTGCCCATTTCTTGTCTTGAAAAGTACAAATATTAAAGCATTTTTCTTGTTTGGCCTTAAGATGAAAATAACATGTAGGGGATTCACTTTCGAATTGTCCTTACGACATAAATGACTTTCCATTTCCTGACCTCCTAAATGATATGAAGGTTCTTTCGTGGGAGAAGCCCCCACATCTTGGGTACAAGGAATGGTGTGGCCATCTGTTAAATTTGTGGCCATAATAGCTACCTTTTTCCTCACGAACATTGGTGCAAATCGCCTTTTGATTCATTCTAGAATTCCTTGAATTAAAACACAAAAAATCAAACACAATTTTAACATTGAATTCAACTCAACATACATCTTCCCACAATGCATTGACTAGAAATTATTCAAGAAAGCTCACCATTACTGTGAGAGGAAAGTTTTTCGCCTAAAATTCCATGCTTCATATTAGAGGGATTTAAAGTTCCAAATGTATTTACATTGCACTTGTGCGATACTAATTCTAAGCCATTTGCACACAAAAGTTGAAGCAAATAAAATTCCAATGCAATTTACATATCATATAAAAAATCATTATTGACCATGGTTAAACGATGAAAATCTAAAATACAACAAAAAAAATACTTAGAAAAAGACACTACATTAATTTAAACCTATTTGTACACGTAACCTACAATATTATGTCATATTAAATAGATGGTTGTTGACATCTCAAATGAACAGTTTGCCATGCTATTGAAAAGCTTGGAGGCCCTAAACCTTTAATGAAATTTCATATTCATAAGAACTATGAGAGCTATGCTTGGTAGCTGCTAGGCATGTCAAAACATCGTAGGTATTTTGTAATATGTTCCATGAAAATGCCTAATGGCTATTAGGTGTTTAACAACATCGTATCTATCTTGGTACCCACCCTGAGTTTACACCTATGTGTTCCTCAAACTAGTTATCGATAAGTCTAACATTCACCAAGCTTGTAATGACATTCATGTTCGATAGTTAAGCCTAGCGGTCGCTAATCATGCATGGGTGAGAGAAATTGTCTTTCACACCTTGTTCAAATATGGCAATGCCTTTGTTAGGTGATATTCTAGTAGACAAGAAGATGTCAACAATTCACTGAAAAATTATAGCACAAAAAACACTCTGATAGGCATTATTTGGACTAAAAGCCAAATCCTATCGCATATATGACATAGCGAGAAAAGATTATGCAAACTAAATTACATTTAAAGCATAAAAAAAAGAGTTCACAATATCTCATCTTTCTCTAATTTCTTAATTTACAATTATCACATATCTACATTTAACAATCGTTAGACATATTTGCAATAATACATCCTTGTATCAACTTAAGCAAGAAATGTTTTCAAGGGGTTCAACGTGTACATAAGAAGTGCGATGCCTAATAATTCTTCGCCAACCTCCCTCTCCTTATCGTTTGCATATGTCACCTACAAATTTAGCCCTAATGATGATGTTATTGATGTGGTAGGATTGAAGATGTCAGAGAGGTTGGCAATTTAGCACTAGTTGAACCTCTTCTTCAATGCCAACATAATTTTCTTTGCTTTAAAATAATCCAAGATTCCATTTTTGTTTATTTAGAACATTTCTTTCTTTCATTATCAATGGATTCCCCTTTTTCTTTTACACCTCACACTGCCCATGTTTAATTAGTTTACCCTTGGGGGAGGTAGATTGTCTTGGCTACTAGAGTACTTATCCTATCCTTGTTTAGGGTAATTGAATACCCCAATCTCAACATTAGTTTGAGCTTCATTTGTGATTCTCAAGGCTCTTATAGGCAATTCCGTTGTTGCATCTTTTTGAATCACCCCTAAGAGCAATCGTAGAAAAATTGATGCAATTGTTTTACACCTTTCCCCTTCCATGTTGATGGGAATAATTTCAAGCACCTTACATTTTTTTTCCAAAGGATGAAAACAAAATCCAAACTTAGAAAAATATGAGGATGCAATTGAAATGTAATAAAAGATTCAACTTCAATAATGCCATTGAAAAAGTAAAAACTTACCAGGCAAACTATATTTCACCCCCCCCCCCCCCCCACCCACCCCCCTGGCCAAAAATGCTTATACATATAAGATCACCATGAAATATTAGTAGCATAATCTTCAACAATGCCTCTGGTAGTATTCCATACTTGTATAAGTGCAGATCTTTTGGGAATAAGGAAGTCAAATGAGGAATCAGTGCTAGTAACTTCCTTGTTCCAAATATATCTTGTATATTTTTTCCAAATTTACATGGGAACAGATAACCATAGAAAAACACCAACTCCTCCATAGGGCCTTTTGAAGAACTAATACTTTTTGCAACACTAGCCATGTATTGACCAAACTCAAATTGCACCTTCTTTACAAATACAGATTTTAGAATAGTTGTGAATAGGTGCCTAAACAACTTTTAGTCACAAACACAAACAACGACTTTCAAAGTCACCTTTGCCTCCAACAAGCTAGTTATGAAGGACTCCCAATCAGGTCCCTTCCATGCTACAAGAATCTCTTTCAATGTGTGTGTTGTGTAGAACACAACGATGGCATGTGGTGTTTGGTCCTATGAAAATGAAAACAACTTGGGTGTGTCAATAACCTCTTTTAATCCAACCATACTCCTTACACAATTGAACTTGCAATGTGTGTCCAGAAAAATATCCTTCATTGCAAGTGCCTATGGAGTGGCACTTTGGACCCTTATCAATAGTGCAAATTTAAAGCCAGATGGAGGAGCTTCATTGGATGGGTTTAGCCTCATTTTCTTCAAGTAAATATCCTTGAAAAGTTCTGCATCTAGAATCGAGAAAAAATATTTTGTCCATCTTATGCTTCACTTTTAAAACATGCCATTTTTCATCCTTGTATGGCCTTTGATTATTTGTTATTGGCTTTGGAAGTCCAAAATGGATCATGATTTCATTCTAGATTATGGCCTTTCTTTTGAATGTCTTGGATACCTTGCACATGGACTTCAAATCAAGTCTTCCACCATCGTTTGGTCTCTCACGGATAGTTACTATCCATGAAATAAGCCCTCTTGCTAGCTTTTCCAATTGGTTTTCCTTCAAATTGGCAAGACAACCAAATGTCGATTTTCCAATCAGTTTTGGCGACTTTGTAGGAACATCACCAAAACCATCTAAAATGTTGCATCTTTCCCATTCCACTAGGATAGTTTCCTAGAGGTGGATAATAATGTTGAAGGAAAGAAGGATGTTCATACATTCCTTTGTAGACTTAATGTTCAAAACATGTTTCAATGTCACCTCAAATTGCTGTAGATAACGAATTGAGGATTTTGAGAAACCAAGAAGCTAAATACATCACTAAAATTATGACAATGTTTATGGGGTTTCTTGTTTTACCTTCTATTTTTCTAAATGCCAAATAGACGAGTCAAGACTTGGAAGTGGTCTATTGTAGGAGTCCCATATCCATTGCACATGTATAAGGCTTTCACAATAGGATGGATTCGTGTTCATGGCACAATCCTTGTTGTTGAGAAGTTTGGAGATTTTGTAAATCCTCACAAAATTAGTGTCCCATGTTACCACAATCTGGAACATGTTATATACTTGCCACACCTCCAATGACATATTGTCATCCGCAATCAGTTGCTATAAAATGAAGAGTAAGAAGCAACAAAGACAATTCCCTCGTTTATGGACAAATCAATTTGAGGCAAGACAATATAACAACCACAATAATGTAAGAAGGAGGGATCAAAATAAACACACATTTGCAACCTTGATTGTGTGCTGCTTGCCGACAATTAGAAAATTGTGATTTTGAATGTCCTCCTAGTTTCATGGGCGTCTTGGTAGTATGTAATCTAGCTATGTTGGGTCTTCAAGAATTGCAAATATTGGGGCTTTTGTGTCAAACTTGTTGTACTATGTGATCAATCTTCTAATTTCATCAACATGAATGTTTAACACTAGCTGATAAACAATATTTGGGGGAGACTATTTGAATCTTTCAACGGTAGTAGTCATGTCGAGAATTGAATTGTGACCAAAAGGGGAGCACATAGAGTATTCCTCTTTAATTGATTTATCAACAAAACGACACTCCTTTGCATTGTACCCCTTATTAGTTTTTGCATGCACAAGTTTTTCCAATACTTTCTCCTTCTTTTGTGCGTCATTGGGTTTTTTTCTCACCTCCTTCCTTGGATGTTGCATAGCTAAGCTCTCCCCACCTCCCAATGATGCGAATGATCATTCAATGATTTCTTTTTCAAACTCCATCTTCTCAAGCATCTAAAGTTCATGAAAATTTGTCCATTTTTCGATGATGTCCTTTGCAATTTGTGATGCAAGGCCACAAATTTTGAAACCTCGGTCAAAGATGAGGTTGTTGTTCATTTTCATGCATGGGCAAATGCATGGACCTACTTTTTCCTCCTTAGGTCTTCAAGAAACACCACCATCATCCCCAATTCATGTGCCCAAACCTTGATTGAGTGGATAGGCCTTTTTTTGATAGAAACCTGATTCCCATTTTCAATAAAATGAAATTCCAGGTTACTATTAGAACTTTCCACGACATAGATTACCTAGGATGAAATTGTGAGCTAAAAGATGCCAAGCTTTGCTTCAGTGTATAGTTTGTTAGTTCCAACGTACTTCCCAACGATCTTTTTCAATAATGGTGGGGCATACTTGTATGCCAAAACTAGTTTAGTTAAACATCAATCACAAAAGATGGTGCATATTTTTGAACCATAGTATTCATGAACTCTTGCATGGTCTATAGAATGCCTAGGATTCCTATCTACATTTTTGAATGCCTGACAGCTACCAAATGGTCAAGATTAGTTTTTACAATTATGAATGTTTAGCGACCGCTAAACATTCAAGATTGGTTTTTGCATTCTTAAACACTTCACGACTATGATGCATTCAAGACTATTTTTTGTAATCTTGAATGCCTAGCAATAGCAAGTTGTTTAGGATTGTTTTCTGCAATCCTGAATGCTTAACGACCGTTAAGCATTCAAGGGTTTTTTTTACTATCCTAAACACCTAGCGGCCACAAGGCACTCAAGACTACTTCTTGGAATCCTAAATGCCTAGTGGCCACAAGGCGCTCAAGATTACTTTCTGTAATCTTCAACATTTGGCGGTCGTTAGGTGTTCAAGACTAGTTTTTGCAAAGGTGAACACATGGTAGGCACTAGGTGTTTTGACTACTTGCGAACATGAACACCAAGCAATCACTAGGCATTCAGAACAATTATCTACAATACTTAGGGTTTAAGGGTTCAAGGTTAGGTTTTGTAAGTGAAGGTTGATTGAGGCCTGTGAAATTGAGATTGCCATGGGCTTGAATGTTGATCTGATCTATTCACGGAATTCGCTTAATGTTGGGTTTTTTCACAATATCACACAAACGATGTAATTGAATAGATTTAAAGTTAGTTGCATAAGAACATCCATTACAAATTAGAACCTCTGAATGAAATAAGGTTGAAATGATTAAGATTTAGCTATGTAATTAATTAAAAACCTAATGCAAACAAAGATGTAATACAATTATGTGAAAAATTAAGAATGTCATGGACATTGTTAGTGATATTAATGTATAGTCTAAAAGATGAATGCGTAACGTAATAAGAAAATGAGATAAAACTTGAGATAGGTTGCAAAAAGAATGTGAGATAAAATGACAATAAGAGATATTATTGAATAAAATTATGCAAAAAGGGATATGGCATTGTCAAACTTGAAATTGATGTGGTTTGTAATGAATATTGAGGCAATGCTTCTTACAAACATAGATTAATGATAGGTACGGAATTGTTATGTTTACTTTCAACATAAATAGGATTCCATTATGAAGCTAAAGAAATGAAAACTTATGGTTTTAAAAAAAACATAAGAGCTTATAGATGGGGTCTTATAACATGAAGATAACAAAATGAAATTACATGCTTGCATAAGTAGAAGATTTCATAAACAAAATATTATATTTCACAAGGGAAAGAAGTGCACAAGGAAGAGAAAAAAACTCCTATAGTTCAATATGTGGTTGATTAAAGGATTTAGCAATTTATGGAATTAGCTATACTATGATTGTATAAGTGAATTCACAAAACAGTGCTTCAGCAATGCTTCATACATATCATAGTTGAGTTGTTATATGCTATACAAACTAGTGTAGCATATAGTAGTAGCATACATATGAAACAATATTACACTGGTTCATATAGCAATGTAAGTGTTATATGAACCAACACTTACATTAGTACCATGGTAAAAAACACAAAGTGTTTTTTAGTTCCTTCTAAACATTAGTTCCTAACATTAATCCTACCTAGGATTAAACTAGAATCTTTGAGTTCAAATTTAACATTTTTAAAAAACGAAGTTTTTCATGAATGTGAATGTTGCCTTAAACCTAATGTTTTACAACATCTTAAGGGAAGTGTAAGGACAAGATGGGAGGAAGGAATCTTGACATACCTGGAAAGTTGTTGTGGAGATGTCCAAATGCACTTGTCGAATCCAAGCCCATTGAAACCATGACCATTGAGTTCATGCACATTGAGATAACCCACAGAGGACAAAATAAAAAAAATAGGAAAGAGAATGATGACAGAAGAGAAAAAAAGAGTGACGGAGAAGGAAAATGATTTTGTGAAGTGAAGAGAAGTATGAAAAGAGAAGGTTAGAGAGAAGAATGCAGGAGAGAAGAATGGAAATGCAAAAAAAAAATGGAGAGAAAAAGGAAGAAAATGGAAAAAAGAATGAAACAGGATGAGGTGGGGATAGGAAAACCCTAACATCCTCATCTAGTTCTTTTGTCTAACATACACAAGTGTTAGTTTTATCCAAAAACATTTTTCATCCATAATGGATGTCGATGTCTTTTTGACATCATTTTGATAATAGAAGCCAAGGGTTTATTTCCACATTGACAAGATGAATAATTCTTTTTGTCAAAAAATGAATTCATCTTTTCATTTTAAAATTATGTATTTTTTTATCATCTACTATAATATTGTGATATGAGTTGTGAAATTATTCAATTTGGAGCCTATGATGATTGTGATAATTTTCAACATGGCAATGTCATATTTTCAAAAAAAATCATTTCACTATTTTCTAGATTATTTAATGATGAAATTGATTTACTTAAGGAAAGGTATTGAATATTATGTGGCCTAAATTAAAAACCTATATGTAAACCCTAAAATTTAACACCCTAAACCTAAACCCTAAAATTTAACATTCTAACCCTAAAATGTAACACCATAACCCTAAACCTTAAAACCCTAAAACTTAAACCCTAAACCATAAACCCTGAACCTTTAGAGCCTAACCTTAAATCATAACATTTAAACTATAGAACCCCTAAACTTTAACATCTAAACCTTAAACCCCAAATGAAACTTTAAATTTAAACCTTAAACTCTAAACTTTGAACCTTAAACTTTAAGACCTTAAACCCAAAGCCTAAATCCCAAACCTATATTTTAAAGTTGAAACCTAATCCGTAAACCTTAAACTTTAAACCTTAGATTTTAAAACCTTAAACCTAAACACCCTAAACTAAAATACCTTAAACCTTAACCTTAAACCCAAAGTCTTAAACCTTAAACCTTAAACATAAATCATAAACCTTCAACCAAATCCCCTTAAAAGCAAAATTGAAAACCTTTAAACCTTAAACCTAATGCGTAAACCCTATAATTTAACACCTTAACATCTTAAACCTAAACGTTAAACCTTAAACCAAAACCCTAAAACCAAATCCTAATGATTGAAACCTTAAATCAAAAACCTAAGGACACCAATTTTAAATCGTAACACCAAAACTTTAAAACATCTAAATTATATGAAAATAACTCCAAAATCTTAAACCCTAAACTTTAAGATTTACACCCCAAACTTGGGATTGTATGCTCACCATATTCTTGTTCATTTTGTAAACCTTTTTATTATTTCTTTTTTCTTTAGATATTTTAGGTGCTACTTGAAGGTCGTTTCTCAGGATTTGGTTCAATTCTTGTTAATGTCCAATTGGACTATGTTGATTTGGTCAATGGTGTCCATGATGATTGACATTTTTTAGTCATAGGATTTTGTAGAATGCAGATATTTTATGTCATTAATAATATTTGGATATAACTCAATGAATTAGTTTTTTTTCAAAATATATAAAATATTGATAAGTAAATAATGATTTCATTGTCATTACAGGCACATTGATCAATATGTACTATCCCAAAAAATAAAAATAAAATGATAATAGTTACGTGATAGTAGACTTTACATAGGGTTATGATTTAATTGTATATATGTTTTATTGTTTTATTTATGGTAAAAACATTGATTTGTTAATAGTAATTTACATTAAATATTAAGTAACATTAGACCTTAAACCTGATATAAACTTATTTTAACATTTTCTTTTTGAATACATTACCCATGTTTTATAAAATTTGAAACTATGATGGGATAAAAAATAGGAAAATTAGGAATACAAATTCATATTGTTTCCCATTTATTTTCATTCCAATAAAAACATATTAAGGGAAAATTTTACTTTTGAATGTAATGGATAAACATGAAAAAAAAAAAAAATTTGTAATTGTGACAAGTCCATTTAAAGGAAAAGGCCCAGGAATAAAACAAACCTTAAGTGCCACCTTATTAAAACCTTAAGGCTCCTTTAACTTTCCCCCAAGTAGCTTGACTTCAGCATTGATTTGAGTTGATCCTAGTATTTTGATTTAAGTTGACCTGTTTTTAGTGTGACTTAAAGTAACATCAACATCCAAACAAATGTGTTACGTCATGACAAACAGTCAAATATTGTGACAACCCTAATACCACCTAAAGATGGGTTTGCATGAATACATATGCAAAAAGTATGTTCATCTTCACAAATAAATCCAAATTAAACAAAAGAAGAAAATAATATAAAAAACCAAGAAATTTTTAAGTCATATTTTATCAAAATTTGTAAACGATTACCCAAAAAAAGTAAAACCTTTATACAAGCGTTTAAAGTAATCACAAAAAATTACATATGAGGTTATATTTGATGACATTGAATTTGAACCACAATCCACTAGACATGGATCAAAACTTGAATAAACCAAAATTAACAAAATCACTAGTATAAAAGTGGTTTGTGGTTCATTAGCCTAAATCATTACGAGACCTTAAAAGTGAAATAAGTTCATTGCATTTTAATGATTTCACCCTGGTTAAAGTTATTTCACTATAATATCATTATGTAAACATCATGTTTCACTAATAGATGACATAATTCATTATTATAATTTAATGTGAAAAATAAGTTTATTTTCATGTTGTTTTAAATACCTTATGTTACTTTATGATATATCTTATATTATTTTAGGTTACCTTAATTATTCTAATTTATACCTTAAGTTATTATAAATTATTATAAATTATTATATTGTAAACTATTATACATTATTATACCTTAAAATATCTAGTTAATGTATTATAAGATTTTTACTTTAAATTATTTTATTTTAAGTTAATATATTTATTTCAAGTTATATTTTAGGTTATTCAAGGTCATTTTACTTCATGTTATTATAAGTTATTTTGTCCTAAATATAAAATTTTAAATAATATAAAATATAATATAATGACCGATGGTAAATTAACCTAGAATAATTAATAAAAGCCTATAAAAAAATTTAGCATAACTTACACTAAAATAATTATCAATAGCCTATGATAGTAAAACCTAAATATCTAATAAAAATTTATGATAGAATAGCCACCAATAACCATTAATATGATAATCACTAATAACCACCAATATACACCAATAACCAGTAATAAAATAATTCCACCAATAGCCATTAATAAAATAACCATTAATAGCCACCAATAGAATAGCCACAAATAGTCTATGGTAATGTAACTTAGAATAGTTAATAATAACATAAGGTTAAATAACTTCAATAGTAAAAAATAACCAACAATAGCTTCACATAGTCGAAAATAGCTTAAGATGAAATAATTTAAAATAGCCAAAAATAACTTACAATAATAAAAAAAAAAGCCAAAAGTAACATAAAATAGCCAAACATAATTTAGAATAATTGAAAGTAACCTAAGGTGAAATAGTTAAAAATAACCAAAAATAACTAAGAATAACCATAAATAACCATAAATAATGTACGGTGAAATAGTTTAGAACGATGAAAAATAACCCTAAAATAGATGAAAGTAGCCTAACATAAGTAATAATATTATATTAGTAAAAATCTTATCCATTTATTAAACATTTTCTTTTTCAAAAAAAAAATCATTGAAGTGTTATTGAATAGTGATATTCAAAAAAAAATTGTTCAAATGATTTTACATTTTCAAAAGGAATTAAATGAGTTTATGTATCTTATTGAAATAAATGTAAATTATGTATATTTATTATTGTGACTCAGATTGATATGAATGTTTTCAACATAATGTGTACATAGATCTTTTTGGAATTATTGGCTACAAAGTTGTTTTTATTTAGAAATAATGTAATTGAAATTTTTTATAATATGACATTCATGTCAAAAATGATCATTAATTTATTACATCTAGTGGCCACCACGTGGAGTTCATTACATCCACCAAGTTGTATAAAGTCTTAAATTAAAAATTTAATCTTAAATTAATTAAATATGTGTTCCAATGTGGATGCAAAAGCCTTTTCATTTGGATGAATGCTTCACCTATTTAATGGCCATATTGGTGTATGTCTAATGTATTATTAATATTTCAAACTATCAATATTGCAAAGCTTTCAATACAAAATGTGTTACATATATAAACAAATTCCAAACATTTGTATGGGCAAGATTGATTTTGACACCATGGATGGGCAAAGGATACCCACAATTATTTGAAAACAATAATGTTTGGATAAGTATGATTTTATTTTTTTCAATTTTGATAATGTAGCCAAAATGACCATCATCCATAAGAAGATTTAACCAAGTGAGCATCTCATAATCACCTAGCTACAATCCTTCATGTTTAACCAAATTCCAACCTTCCTTGATTTGCATCACAAACTTAATAGCTCATGACTTAACAATGGAAATCGCGAAAAATTTGTCATATTATTTTCACATCAAAGATCATTAATAATTTATAATATGATAAATGATAAATTTATTAAATGATTTTATAATATGATCCTTCATGTGAAAAATGGTAATTAATTTGTTAAGTTTGGTGGCCACCAAGTGGAGTTCATTCCATCCACCAAGTTGTATAAAGTCCTAAATTAAAAATTTAATCCCATATAATGTCTTGTTGAATTTGCACATAATGAAAAAAAATGTTTTAAAACCTGTAACTTATAGGGAATTCAAACCCCAACCTTAGAAAAAGGTGGTACCCATTGCAATTCAAGTCCTACCTACATCCCAAACCCAATTAGAAACAAAATCAATGCAAGTTGAAAGACAAATGAACCTAGGAGTTATTTGAATTCTTGAACATGCAATTAGAAGTCAACATTATAGACCAAGTGAGATTTTGATGTGAAATAACATATGTATGCCAACCACCATCTAAAAAATAAACCCATCAAAGATGAATGAACCTTAAACCCTAAAGCCCAAACCTTAAACCCCACATCGTAAATCTCAAACCTTAAACCTTAAACCTTAAAGCCCAAACCCTAAACCTCGCATTGGAAATCCCAAACCCTAAAACCTAAAACCTAAACCCTAAACCTTAAACCCTAAAGCCTAGAACCTAAACCTTACATAGTAAATCCCAAACCTTAAACCCCAAACCCTAAAGTTCAAACCTTAAACCCTAAACCTTAAACTTCAAACCTTAAACCCTAAAGCTCAAACCTTAAACCCTAACCCTAAATGTAAACCCTAAACCCTAAAATCCAAACTTGAAAGCTTATATAAATAATAATCAATTATGAAATATTTATTGAACATTCGTGAATTTAAAGGTATGTTTTTCATACTAATTTGGTATAATTCTATAGGATCATTATTCATAAATAATAATAGATAACTATAATGTCAATTATTTCGTAGGTAATAATTAACCAATAATAAATTTATTTTTGGTTATTTGAAGTAGTTAATATACCTACAAGTGGCTACCACTTTTTTTTCTTGAAAAATTATCCGGAAAAGTGATATTCAAAATTCAAAAGTTGAACATCAAGTAATTTTGTAGGTTTTCATGGTTGAAGACAAATAACCCAATGTTTTCTTTCATTGGATTTCACTAAACCCAAATATAATGAAGGATTGTTACAAATTCTTCAAGCCAACTGTAGTTGCTAGTTATATGCTATAAATTTTTAGTTATAAAAAAAATCAAATGCATTAAATATGCAATATTAACTATTATTTCCAACTATTAGGATTTTGAATCTCTTCATACACGATGTAAATCTTTCTTTCGAACATACATGTCCATCATTACACTCGAAGTGGAGGCCCCATTCTCCCCATTAAAAGTTATGAAAGAGGTGGGAGTTCTAACCATAGAGCATTCTTGAGTGTCTTTATCCAATGACGATGTTTTTTAAGCAAGAGGAGCTCAATTGGGTTGAATTTGTGAATTTTCCTTCAAGGTGGATGAACCTTGTGTAACAATTTTCAAAGGAAGAGGGTGATAGGTGTTTGGAATTCTACAACAAACATTACAAATGATCACAACAAGGAATGACTAATGGTCTATGCTTTTTGGCGTGCACCATACCATTGAAGCAACAAATAGGTTGAAATACTTATTACTTGACATTTTTTAACTGCCGTTCTCAACAATTGAATAATCAATGTTCAAAATCTACTTTTCATTTTTTTTTCCCCTCATTGTGCATAATTGTTCTTTCATTCCCTCTATGTTCCTTCCATGTGTATTTCATTCTTGGTCTTTCTTTATAATGCAAATGAAACCGTACTAATAACCTTTCATTTCCTTCACTCATGTTGAAGACCCTCTTCAACTTTTAGGTCACACAAAGCCTAACAACAAACAATGGATAGAAGCAATGCAAACTCCCAATTTCCATGTCTTCATCCAAAGGTTAAGCATTAATGTAGACAAGATTACATTTAAACGATATGTCATTTTCCAAATTCATCATTCCAATTCTTTTTAAATTCACGTGGTTTTAAACCTTCTCCATACAACTTTCATGATTTAGGGCTTCATGGGTATCCCTAATAACACACTTTTTGAATTACAGTTATTATGTCAATATAGTATGTTAAACACAATTTGTCAATTCTCTATTAGGGAGAAAGAACATTAGAATTTAGGATGTGAAATGGCCTAGAGTTCTATTCCTTGGAACATACATATGATTTGCTCAAATTATATTGAATGTAATTTTGTTATAATACCTAAGAGTTTGTGAACTCAGGTTTTGACTACAAAGTAGTGGAAGCAACCACATGCAATGGATTGAATAGATCTTCTGATTACACGACCAAAATCAAGTCCACACAAGGCACAAGGGGCTTGAAGCATTTGGAACCAATAGGTAATTTTCTGTAGAAATTAAACAATCCTAGAATAAAAAACATACATTTTCATTTGTGCACCTTAGATGCCAATGCTTATTTGTTAGATAAAAAACACAAATATTTTTAGTTTTGTTGAGGTTGTGTTTCAACATAGTACGTTTTCCTTTTTGTCATTAAGCAAGCAATAATTCCTTTTCAAAATGTACTTGATTCCTTTCCTTCCATGTTTTGTACTATTTTCATTTAATTAATACATCTTAATATATGTAATCACCTCTCTAGCATCAATTATTTTGTCAAGTTGTTGGGAATATCCAACAAGTATTAAACATGCACAATTTGGACATAATCTATCCGCTAATGAGAGAATAAATTAATGTAATATATATTATGGTCTAAAATTGAGAAGAATGCAAATCCCTAAATAAACGAGAATTAAAATACCACCAAAACCCAACATTTTTTACCATTGATTAGTTTGGTGAGAGAAACATTATGCCATTAATTTTGGTGAGAAAAACCTATTGACATTTTGGTAGAAAGAAACGACGAGAAAAACACCTTGTGGTTGCTAGGTGTTTCTTCCTAGGAATGTGTTTTGGAGAGATGCTTTGTGGCCGCCAAGTGTTTTTGGAGAGGGATATTGGTTGTAAAAATGCCTAGTGAATGCTAAGCATTTTTGTATAGTGATAGTGGGTGTAAAGACACCTAGTGGCCGTTAGGCATTTTTGTAAAATGATATTGGGTGTAGAGACGCTTGGTGATCGTTAGGTATTTTTGTGAAAGGATTTCGGATGGAAAAATGCTTGGCAGCTGTTAGGCATTTTTGTGAAGGGATATTGGACAAAGAAATGCCTAGCGGCCACCAAGCGTTTCTTTGGAAAGATATTCAATAAAGAAATGCTTAGTGGTCGCAAGGTACTTCTAGGCAAGGATATTAGGTGTAGAAATGCCTTTTGCGCATGAATATTAAGTGCAGAAATGCCTGGTAGTCTTCTGTGCATGAATATTAGGTGTATAAATTCTCGACGGCCGCTAGGAGTTTTTGGGCAAGAATAGGAAACACCTAGTGATTGCCAAGCAGTTTTTGACAAGGATATTAAGTGCAGGCTGCTAGCCATTTTTACGTAGCAGTATTGGGTGTGGCGATGCTTGGTGGCTTCAGGGCAGTTTTGCACAATGGTATTAGGTGTGGAGACACTTGGTGGCCACCATGCATTTCTACAAAGTAACATTGGGAACAAAGATGTTTGGTGGCCATTAGGTATTTTGATGCAATGATATGGTGCGTAAAGACACCTAGTGGCCATTAAGCATTTTTGTAGAATGATGTTGGACGAAGAAATGCTTTGCGGTCACTAGGCGTTTCTTCACAAGGATATTACATGTAGAAACACCTTGTGGTTGTGAAGCTTGTTTAGGTGTGGATATTGGGTGGGGAAACACTTGGTGACTGTTAGGCATTTCTCGTAGGGCAATCGTGAGCAAAACCGTTGAGAGGCCACCTGTAGATTCTATGCATGGATCTTTATCAGACAAGCTTCTTACATTCACTTGATGTTTTTAAGTGGGGATATTGGGCATAGAAATGTATGGTGGCTAAGTGTTTCATTTTATGAATGGTCAAAGAAGATGCTCCTAGTGGTTGCCAAACATTTTAATTGAAGGACGTTCATTGGAAAATTTACTTATGGCCGCAAGGTGTTTCAATCCAATGGTCTTCGTTGCCTAGCAACCACTAAAAGTTATAATCCCTAGGTGGTTGCCCAAAAAATGTAAGGTATTTTCCATTTTAATTTCTTTTTGCAAAATGGGTGGGTTGGAAAATAGATGTTATGGCCATAATTATGATCTTCAATCTAGTGTTGCAATCTATTTGTTCTTGGCTTAACATGATATGAGGGATTCATATTTGGTAGCTTTCTTACTATTTGGGACATGGACGAGAATGAAAAGGTGGAGATTGGTTTCGTAACTTGTAGAGATTTGTTAGTTGTTCTTATATATGGACCATGTGGAGTGGATAATTGCATTGTAGTTTTAATTCAAGATGTGAATGAAGATTGTGAGGAGTGGAAATTATTTTGTCTAATTTCAAATGCAAGATACTACGGATCAGCAATAGGAATAAAGGTTTTTTGGCCCTACAAGTATTTATTCTTGAATGATGAAGTTGTCTAGATGACAATAGAGCAATGTGACTTGATAATGGATGGGGTGAATAATCTTTTGAAGAAACAAGTTTTATGTAAGGACGATGCCTTGGCAGAAAATTTCTAGGCTAAGAACATCAGTGATGTGGAGAATATGGAAAATATAGTTGAAGACTTGCGTAATGAGGAATTACATGGTGAAATGAGTTATATTTCTAAGGATGGTGTGGAAGAGTCCATTGGGGAGTCTGGGTCTAATTTTATGAATGAAGAAATAAATGAAAAAAATATTGCGAAAGGCGATGAAGAGGTTGGTGGTGAAGAAAATTTTGACTGAAATAATGAGGATTATAACCAAGGGAATGCACATGGGAATGATGACGCAATGGATGGCCATGGTGTGAGAAGGACAAATTCAAATATAATGGGAATACATCAATTTGAGTGGTGAGGAGTTGAATGTGATCTTGTAGACCATGGTGGGGTTTTCATTACAAAAGGTTGGGTGGTTGCATGTGACCCACAGGAAGCAATTCTTGATGATTGGCTTGGGGAGGACCATGTTTGGTTTTGCATCTTGTATTGTATTGTGACTATGTCAACAATGATGACCATTTGGAAGTCGCCACTAATTCAGACAATTTTTGATGGGTACCCTTTTTAAAAAATCTCATAACATTTAATGAAACCCACATACTAGATGTTGATGATGTGGGAATAATTGGCGTAAAAAAAAAGAAATATTCCTTTCATATGAAGAAGCAAAATGTAGTTGATTCTAAGGGTTCCATTTCTAGAATTGAGAAAGTGTTGTCAAAAGAGTCGATGCATAATGTGGGTCTGGCAAAATGTTGCACAATGAAATGTTGTCAACATTTTCCTCGTGGAAAAACCTTGTTGTTGAAACAAGAGTTTTGGAATTTGTCCTTTGAAAATCGCAAAACATATGGTTTAAATATTCCAAGAAGGTTACATATGAGGGGAGATGGAAGCTGCTAAAAAATTTGTCATTATTCAAGGTTTGGACATCTACAAAATTACTTAGTACTAGATCATTGATCTCTTCGGGTTGACATATATGTTGTACAAATTAGATAGCAAGCAAAGTTGTTGGTTTTTACCACATGGAAACAAAGTTACACATAAATTATGTATGTCAAACCTGACAAGTGGAGTTTAATGTTCAATCATTGATTGATTTGTTTACAAATACCATGTCGTATCAAATGAAAGGGATTGGAAATGGTAGACAAGATGTGTGTGACATGTTTTGCCTAAAACATGGAAGAGTTTGCAGGAATGTAGTGATCAAGTGAATTGTATGAAATGACCAACATTTTTTGTTTCGATTTGGCAACAAATGCTTGGCGAGGGTGAAATATTCCTCATGAAAAATTAGTTTTTGAGAAATTGAATAGGATTTTTGAATGTATATTTGGTGACATACATCTATTATGGAGAGCCTAATTTTTTTTAAAAAAATATTTGTGGGTTAGCAGATAAGTAAGGAATTAAGCATTGGAGGTATTTTTCAATATGCTATGAGTAGGTTGAGGAAAAAACACCATCTAAATGTCAATGTGCGAAAGTGAGGATATGTGTCTATGAAATGCATTGTTTGTGAATCCCTGAAGGATTTGATATCCAAATTGGAAAAAAATAGCAATGAGGTTCTAGAGTATGAAGCAAAGCTAAGAAAACATATCTTGCACCAATAATCATGTAGAAACTTATACCACATTTGGAAGACACAATTAATGCGATCAAATGATGAATTCCTATGCATTATTCATGACAAGATGGACCATGCAACAATTGCGCTTTCAAGGTTACGAGTGTGCAACAAAAATGATATATGGGCTTGGACAATTGCTCATTACCTTTACGAGTATGATAGCACATGGTCACAGGGATGAAAAATATGCACAATATTCGAATGAGTTGTGGCCAATGATCCCAAACAATCCCAATTCACAATTGGGTCCTTGTTGTGACTTTTGCGAACTTTAATTAGAGGTGGCCTTAGTTTTAGAGTTGAAATTATTGTTCGAACATTCCTTGCGGAACTCATTGTTGGCACATATGTTGTAAGGGAAATCGCATTGCATATGTGAATTATACACCTTGGATCAAATTGTTAGTCTAAAGCCTTTGCCAAGAAATTTGTTGCTTCAAATGGATAATTGTGTTAAAAATAATAAGAATCAACATATGTTAGTGTTTCTATCATTGTTGACGGCGAAGGATGTGTTTGAGGAGGTCAAATTGGGATTTTTTATAATTGGCCATACACATGAAGATATAGATGGCTACTTTGGTTCATTGTCAAAAAAATTGAAAGAAGAAAATAATTACATTTTAGTAGATTTGATGAGAACTTTCATAATTTCACAAGAGAAATCATTCATTCTTTAATTGATTTAGGAAATTCCAAATTTTAAATCTTGGGTCCTAGGTTGTTTGAAGGATGGCCCTGAAATGCTGGTAGGGCATATTGATATGCATTTGTTTAAATTTTTTGTTGATTCATTAGGTTGGCTAGTGATGTAATATAAAGTTTCCCCCATAGATCGTGTTTGAAGTTCGATAGATGGGCTTTCGATTAGATTATGGAAAGTTAATCTAAACGATTCACCAAAGTTGCCTATTGGAGTTCCAAGCCCTATTTTATACCGCCCAATTTGGGGCAATGATGCATCAAGGTCAGTGGAAAGAGAAAAGTTTATAAGTTCTGGATTATCGAAATACATGGATTTCTAAAAGGTGGGCATTGCGCAAAGTTCCACATGTGAAATGAAAATGAAGCTATATGTGGAGTATTGGGAAGATATTTTGTTGCATTTTTCAAAACCATTACCACTTCAAAGTACAACTCTTTTGGAGGGCTTTTGGCCTTCAAGCAATTGGAGGTGTAACTATGCTAAGGCTTCATTGTCAACCATGATGGATGTGGTTGATCCAAAAGATCCAATTTGAGTTTTTTATTGTGGGCCAAAGAACATGAAACCTTTAACTATATACATGCCAATTAAATATCTTAATGTTGGAGATTTTGTGCTTTTGAAACCACATGATCTAAATCTTGTTCCTTTTTTAATGGGAAGAGTGGAGGGTGATGTTATCAAAAATGAAGAAAATAAATATTTTAAAATGGTGAGAATTCAATGGTGGGTTCTAGTGAAGAAAGGATCAAATTTGGATGAACAACATTTGTATGAAGATTGTTGGCGTGGGAAGTGGAAATGTAATTTAGTAGATTCACAACAATGCCTTGACATTTCAACTATTTTTTAATCTTTTCCTATTTAGAAAAATACAACAAACAAAAGTCAAATTAATATTCTTGCTGTTTATGTTGGCAAAGCTAAAATTAATTTCGATGTTGCTAATGCTTCAATCAATTTGTGAAGGATGTTGGTGACATTGATTATATTATATTTACAAATTTTCAATGTTTTTTGTGTCATTATATTGATTGGATTGCCATTTTAAATATTTGTGCAATTTTTGTATTATATGGTTTAATAAGAATATTCTTTTGCTGAAATTTATCCATGTACATGATTCTTGAAAAGTAATAATTAATAATCTATTTTGTTCCACCTAATCCTTAATCTCTAGTGGTCACTAGGTGTCAACTTTCCTAAATGGTATGTAAAGCCCCAAAAATAATGGATTTGTTAGAACAAGAATAATAAAGTTACATGCATAAGCATTGTTCTTATTGGTATGTTGGACTTGTTTGTATTTCAAAAAATTGAATTTTTATTTCTATTTATTGGGAACATTTACTTGTGACTTTCTTATTTGATAATTTATTATGTATTATCACTTGCTAGGCACCAGGATAAATACTATATTAATTATAAATGGAAACATAATAAATTTGTTATTGTACGATTAACATGGATGGATCAAGTTGCTGTTGTTAAAAATTTAGCATGTTGTCAATATATTAGATACAAAACATTGAGTTCTTTCTTTTCACTTTAAATGGGAGTTGTGTCATTTGGTTTTAATAGTTTACAATTTTTTATGTTTCACTTGGTGGCCACCAAGCATTGCTCAATTATATTTTAAAATTTTTTATAGTGTATATATTTTAAAAAAGTAATAGTATAATTTGTGTGATAGTACGATGTTGTAGTTTTGCCAATTTAGCTTTTCTCCTTGTTTCAAATTCAAATAATTGAGTCTTTTAATGTTAGATGGGAGCATTAACATTTGGCTTTTAATCACTCATGAAAATTCATAGTCTTGTCTTAGATTTGATATGAATGTTTTTAACATAATGCGTACATGGATCTTTTTGGAATTGTTGGTTACAAAGTTGTTTTTATTTGGAAATAATGTAATTGAATTTTTTTATAATATGACTTTCATGTCAAAAATGATCATTAATTTGTTATGTTTGGTGGCCACTAGGTGGAGTTCATTCCATCCACCAAGTTGTATAAAGTCCTATATTGAAAAATTATTCTTAAATTAATTAAACTCCTTATGCCGCATGTCTTATTAGATGCAGACTTCCAGTTAACTTGCTCCATCCAACTGCTTTGAATGCCTTTGCATACCTAGCTTGAGTCATTCGAATCATGATTGCAAGGTCCTCATCATGCTTTATCTTGGCCTGCACATTGAAAAGGATGGACCCCACACCCATGAAGTCATGTCAAGAAGTTGAAGAATGTGGCTAAAGGTTAGCTTAACAAATATAGGCTTAAGAACCATAGGTGTGTCCCATAAAACAACATGGAGCCTACCCCACTCCAAGTTTGTGTGCTTTTTAGCCCTAGTAACTACCTTTTGCGCATTGTGACAAAATTAGGCCAGAAGGTTGTTCAAGACCCACACATTCATGGCTATGTGATTTTGATGCCTTAGGCCTTCCTCTCGAGTAGATGGGCATTTGGGTTTGCCCAGTTCCATAACACATTGTGGCACACTTGCAAATGTTGTACCAAGTTGTATTTGACCATATATGATGCATCATACCCATCAACCTTACAAGCAAATTTGGGCCCATCCCTTGCCCAATGGACACCTTCTATGGCAATTGGGGGAAGGGTGACCACATCCGAAACCAAAATAACAAAAACAAAAAAACCTAATGTGGAAATTAATGTTTTGGATGAAATAGCCCATACATGATGAAAGTAATGCAAAAAAAAAAAAGATAAAAAGAAAGTATGAAGGTATTGCATAAAGAGATTAAAAATCAAAAAACAAATATGAGGGTATTGCACAAAGAGATTAAAGATCAAAAACACAAGATGAAGGTAGTGCAAGAACCTAATGTTCAAAATTGCACAAAATGAAATTAACCTTAGATAAAACAATACAACTTACAAAGCCTTGAGGTATTGCTTAGAGACTTTGAGTAAAAAAAATTCCCCACCCACCTTTTCACACAGAGAAGGAAGGTGGAGCAAAGGTTTAAAGACCACAATTAAGGAAGGTATTATAATCACAAAATTGACAAAAAAAACCCCACCCATCTTCTCCACTTGAAAGGATGGGTGGGGCAATAAATTATAATAAATGATATTCAATATGTCACCTCCATCAATATTTGCATGAGGTTCAACAACCTCATTTGCATTCTCTTGTTCTGACATTGGAGTAAGAATTACATTTTCTTGTTCTTCTATCATCAAAATAGTTTTCTCCAAATCCACTTCAATTCTATCAATGTTTATTATAGATGTTTCCCCAATGTCTTCACCCATTTGCACTTGCTTTTCAACAATTTCATTTGGAACTAATGTAACCACATCTTCAACACCTACGTACACTTACTATCCCATCACCCTTGCTTCTAAATCTCTTTCATTCATAACACCTCCCATGCCATTTGCAAATTCAGCTAAAGCTTGCTAATTTGTTGCATTATTGTTTGCTCTCTTTCGAGTTTGCATTTAATGAAAAGACAAATAACACAAACAAAAAAAAATTTGTAGCAAAACAGAAAAACCAATTGGCAAGCCAAAATCATTGCTCATGCTTGTAAAACAACGCCACAACGATGATGAGTAGCACAGTTGCTCATTGTTGGTTTTTTGCACCTGCAAGACCACAACAAAATGATGATGATTAGCGCAATAAAAGACACTAAGAAGAAGAAGACAACACACAAAAAAACACACAAAAAATAAAAAAGGAGGAGAAGGGAGCTTACCTTCAAGCTCCCACTTTTGCCACCACCTTTAAGCTCCTCTTGCCTTTGCACTCCTAAAGCTCTATGCATCTCCACGTTCTTAAGCTTGCCTTGAACCCTAATTGAAGCTCTGAGCTATTCAAGCTCTCCCTAACTGTGGTGATGGAGGTGGGAGGGGAGGGGTTGGCATGATGAGGGAGGTAGGTGGGTTGGTAGGAAGAAGGGTTTAGGGTTTAGGGCGATAGTTAGTTTGGGGGTAAGTAGGAACTCCCCCAAAAAAAACTTGGGGTCAGGGGTGAGGGGAAAAAAAGTGAAAAAAACTTTCCCCAGAAAGAAACAAACTGAGCCAGAGAAAAAAATCTAGCTGGGAAAAATAGGACCAGAAGAAAAAAAAAATACTGACCAAGTAAACTGACCCCTGAGGGACAGTTTCATCCCATCCATGAAATCTCAGAAGAGGATCAAACCTGTGGTTTTAGGGTTGGCAAATCATTGTCTAGTTTGCGAAACTTTGAGAAAAGTTTGGAAAAAACCTGGTTTTAATTGTAAAATGCATTTTTCCAACGAAAAAACCCATACTGTCCTCTACTTGGTTCACCAAGCATAATCTCTCAGCCTTCCCTTTTCCATGCGCACATCATCCTACAGGATGTTGAATATGAAGTTTTGTTCACAGATAGGAGGGTTACATGGCTCTTCATCCATCAGTCCGAGGGTTATGCTGTCACCCTCGACCCTCTGAATGATAGGTTATGTTTAGCAACTGACAACCTTGCACGAGTAACTACCTAGTCCATAAGGTCCAAGACAATCTCAGCATTAAAGTCATTGTAAAACCAAATGACGTCAGAAAGATGAAGTATTTAAAAAGATGAAGGCCGTCTAATTTGACAGCCTCTCATGTCAAATGAACAAAATTTTAAGTGTTAGGAATAACGCGGTGAACAAAAACACTCTAATTGGTTTTGAAAATTTAAAAGTCGTACATCAACCATTGGTATGACCAAGTCTAGGTGGAATCTACAAGCCATAAAGATCACTCTAGTCATCAAGTTGCAAAGAAGTCGTCATAACACATGTGGGTCACAACTGCAACAACATGGCTATTGCCGTAGTACCTTGGCCACTTCAACACATGTTTGTCAAATAATTATTAAATTTTGAGGATTCGATTTCAACAAATGATGTATTACCAAAGACTCTATTGAATTCTTTATTTTCCTTCAGAAAGAATAATATTTCTGAATTTCTTTTTGAAAATTTCAACCTTTCTGAAAATAATATAATTACTGTTGAACTGGCCCAGGTATATTGGGGTACTCACATGAGGTCACATTTCAATCTGGTCCAATTTCACTTTTGATCTTATTGTTGGCAATTGAAATAAACGATTAACTACTACTACCTATTAGCTTTTTAGAGGTTCAGCATTGATTTTTTTTCTGGAAATTTTTTTCACTATTTTTGTGAGAAAAATTTAGAAAAAAGTAGACTCTTTTTGTTATTTAGGGACATTGTTTTGTAATGTCATTCTTATTTTTGGTTGAACATAAAATAACATTAACGTAATTTAAAATAAAAACTAGTTTGTTTATCTAGGTATTTTTCCCATCATCCATCATCACCAGATTTCTAAAAACTTGATTTTTAAAAATAAAATAAAATAAAAACCCTTATCAACAAACAAACAGGAAGACATTGACTTCTGATCCTCCCTCTCTCCAAAAAACAAAAGAGGATATAAGTACACGCCCCTCTCTTGTGTCCCCTCAGTCTTCTCAGTCTTGTTTGTGTTGTTGAACCGCACTCAGAAGCAGCAGCAGCAGCTTGTCTCATCTTCTTTTCTACCAGAGGCAGATAGAACTGTTGTTGAAGATTGGGGAATTCATAATTGCGGTGTTGCAAAAGTAGAGCAGAAAGAATGTCTTCAAATAGGACTTGATCTGGCGCAAAATCAGCAGCATTCAAGCTTGTGAGGTGTTATAGACGCCTGCAGATCTGCTTCTCTCTTTCATGATCTCTGTCTCTCTCTCTCTCTCTCAGCTGTGGGAGAATAGATAGAGCTTTGATTTGTTTTTTTGAGAATAGTATTTTTGGAGGTTTGCAAATTGTGCACAAGTGCAGCTTTAATGCCTGCTGATCTCGACCGGCTAGTGCTCCTTGAAATCCAATTCCCTTGCTAATTTCAGTACCTTGGGTATCATGAAATGATAAATATAGAACCTGGAGCTTTGATGCAGTGCCATTCTCTTTAGTTGGTCATTTGGAGTTTTGGGTATATCTAAGTTGGTCTGATCTGATGATCATATTCATATGAATTCCTGGACTACCTCTCCTGAAGTGCTTTAGTGCCTGATCCCGGCTCTAGAAGTCTCTGTCTCTAGTGCACAAGCATTTGAGTACTTAATTTATGGTGTGCGAGAACTCAATGGTTACACTCACACCTTAGTTGCATTATTCGGTTACTTCTTACAATTTGTCCTTGAAGGTGATCGGGGGATTGAAGATTTTTCTGCAAAGAAATTTTAGCAACTTGAATTATATTTTTGGTTTGAAAAAACACGACCATCGGAAGAATGGGATCATCGGCAAAGCAGCAGGCGAGGACGTCGAAGCTCACACCAGTTCTGGAAGATTATTACATGGGACCAGAAGCAGCTCCAATTAAGCAGAGAAACACGAAGCCGGCCGTCTGCAAGAAGCCGGTGGGGTGGAAGAAGAAGGACTCGAGCATGAGTCCCTTAGTACGTCTAGTTGGGAAGCTGCGAGATGCGTACGTGAGGTTGATGAACGACCTGGCGGAGAAAGCAGACATGATGATTCTGGCGGGCGTTGCTGCGGCTCCGTATGAATATTATTCTCCCCCAGCTTGCTGCCACGCCGCTGCAACCACCACAGAATGTTACAACGACTCATGTGAGCTTCTCCGTGAGCTTCTTTTCAGGCCTGAATGTCAGACAACCCAAACTGAACTTACGAAACCTTGAGACCTGCCAAGTCTGCAGCAGCTAGTCGAGTATGAGCAGCAGGGTGGAGCTTATCAACAGGCACAGCATGGAACAGCCAGCTGCATCTGGTGCATTATAGTACTGCAAGTTCAAGGGTTCATCAGCTAGCGAGTTCATACGTGTTGCCAGTTTGAGTACTAGGATTCCATCAGCTTACTGATCACAGATTTGCATCATGAGGTAGCTCATGGAGCCGAAGAAGAAGAAGAGAAGCAGATCCCCAATTTCTACAAGACTTTTACTAGAATTTGATCAGGAAATTATGCTGTGAATTGCTCATACATGCACAGCTCATCATGAGGTAGGTTGAACAGAGGAAGCCTCTAGTATAGAATCCCATTAAATGATCAACAGGCAGAAAATTAGGCAGACGCCGCAGCTCTTGATCAAGTTGATTGCAAATTATTATGTCATGATTTTGGTAATTTACAGGAATCATAATGATCTGATCTGAACACCAACAATAATAGATCATGGATGATCCATCATTTGAATGCACATTATGAATTATGAGTGGGTAACTTCAGATTTGTTGAAGAATTCAAAGCTCTGAGCAGCTGCTGACATGTATCAAACTGCATAAAATTTAGAATACATGATGATCTGTGAACCATTGTTGGCAGCTTCCTTGGTTTGGAGTGTTAAACTCAGGATTCATGTTTATCTCTGTGTGCCCCCAACCCAACCTTACACCCTTTGGTGGAACTGGCACAAGGATCGGATTGTGAAACTAGCCTTTTGCTAGCACCGGACCCAGAACCAAAACTTTTGAAAATCAACTCTGGAAACATGAACAGGTTCCATGTGCAGCTCTTTGTCCCTGAGCAGCTGGGCATATTGCAAATGAGTGAACTTGATCATGAGGCATAGGAGGGGGACTCAGGGTTCTTATGCCTATTCATTAATAGTGGGAGGGATCTTACATCTACTTGGATCTTATGCCTACAAGTAGGCATAAGATCTTGTTGGCCGAAGATCGCTCCCACTATTAACCAGTAAGTGTAATATCCCTCTTAGAAAAATGGGATATTCAACAATGTAAGGGGCCCTCCAAATAAACCAGAGACTTTCTGGAGTGCTTCCTGATATTGGACACAAACTGAGCTTAGATTAAATGCCAAAAGACTTTGAACCCAGATCCTAATGTTTTGGCTTTGCTTCAAAGCCAAAAAAGTATGCTTGGGATAGAGGGTTATGTCTAGAAACTTTGAACACATATACATTGAAAAACCTGTGAAAATACGGAAAAATCCACCACATTATGTAGATAGACTTTGAACAGTATGTATGAGTTGTTTGGAAATTACTTAACCATATTATAGACAAGACTAATGGAGCATTTTGGATAGGTCCAAAATGATAGGAAATGTCAAATCAAGTGGAGAAAAAGATGAATAGGTAGCACGAGGGATGAAAAATATTGTAAAGTAGTATAGTTCAAGGCATATATATATATATATATATCATCTAAATATAGTGAAGTACAAGCAACATGTGAAAAATCAAGAAAGTTTTAAAAAATCTAACTTCAAGTTTAAGCCAAGTCATCTCTTATTAAGCCAAATGTTGGCATACATTGTGGTGAAGACATGTACAAAGAACTCTACAATTGAGTTGATCTAAAATCTAGTAGATGGAGAGCATAATGGATAAATAACAAAATGCAATGAGACTAGAGTGGAGTGGACATGGCAAAAACAAAAAATGTGACAGGATTTTTCAATGAGAGTATGAAAAAAGGTGAGAATTACATGGAATAAGGGAAGGGGACCAAAGATTGGGAACACACAAGAAGTGTGTGCTTTGAACAAATTATGCAAATACTAAGGTGTAATCTTGACTGAGTAGAAGCATGAATATGAGAAGAAAACCAGAATTAAAACAGAATATGGCTTTCCCTACAACAATTTCGACACTTCACACTTGGATGCATGACAAAATCTCTCCCCAAGTGCCAATTATGTCAAATAATGGACATGGCAACAGATTTGATCTGAAATAATGTCACAAAGAGACACAACATCATCTAAAAGAATGACCCCTACAAAATAGCTACTATTAGTTGGCTTAATTACACACAGATCACTCCCACTTTGTGTGCAGTTGCATATTTAAAGCCTGTTTCAAATGTCAGCATTGAAAGAAACCACTCAAAATTGTCCCCAACAAATGTCATCCCTAGACCTGTATATCCACTCGAGGTAGGCCCCACACAAACACATACACAACTACTTCTAAAGACCCTTGACAAATTCTTGAAGTGGACAAGAGAGAATAAAAGCACAGACCTGCACTTCCTCTTCTGAGACCTCTAGGACAGCGCGTTCAGTCAAGACATCGAGCCAAATTTGAAGGTCTGAAGTAACTTCATTAGTGATGGAAGTAGCTGAAGTTTGCAGCACAAATCTACACAGCATAGTCCTGGGTTCATCGTTTAAATCTACTTTCCCACTCATCACTTGCTCCAAAAATCATGAGACCCACAAATTTGCCATACCATGCTTTGGTTGCATAATGTATCTACACCACCAAGATGATGGTTAAAACAATTCCTGGTTAAACCAATTCCTGACCTTGTAGATGTGCACAAAGATGAAAACAACACCAAGTAGATTTCTTTGTAGGAAATCACTTAATGGCACATTGAAAACTGAAAATTGACATTTGTTTACTGCATTCTTACAGCTTGGCGATAAGGAAGTAAAAGAACTAATCTTGACATGGGAGCTTCTTTGGTAACAATTTTAAAAGATGCCTTCTCAGCATTTGGTTGGCTTTGTACTACAAAAACATACTTGAAACCCAACAACCATCTCTAATATGTGGGAACACACTTTATGGAAAGGCTTTCAAGATAGGGCTCTGATTCTTCCAAGGAGAGATATAATGGAAAGCTACCCCATGACTCTAGCTATAATTGTCATTATCTCCTATGCATATGCACCCATAACTCCACGATAGGAAATAAGCTTGGCCAAAGCTAGAGGGAACTTCAGAAGGGAAACAACTTGTGGAAGGAGTTCAATGAAAGGAATCTAGTATGGTTGATGCCTAAATATCATCAGTTTTCCATGCATGTTTAGGTGTGTAATTTTTCTTAAGTGAACTCCCACAAGCCCCATCCTCTTAGATCTATGCAATCTTTTCCTCATCTCCATTGGCCATTCCCACACCTCCGAAAAAAAGGTAGTAGAAGAGTTGCACATGCAAAGGCGTGCAAATAACATCACTCAAACTTTGAAACTCTCATGGTCCCATAACATAACATAAGGTGCTACAAAACCCAAAAAGAGGTTGAATGCATGGTTTCAAATGCCAAAGTGTGCACTACTTAGTTGGGAAATATTTCTTACAAAATCACATCAACTTTTTAGTTAGAAAGAAATGAAGCATGTTTGCATTCCATGTCGCCAATAGCCCATGATGTGGAATCTAGTGTTGATTCACAATTGAAACAACTTTTGATGATGACCGATAAGAAAGTTCAACTATTGGAATTGATATACCTTGGGGAGATTCATCCATAAACAAAGAGCACCACCAATCAACCCAACTCTCATAACCACATCCTTAAGCTCTTTTTAGTCCTGTTATGCACCTAGAGTCAAATGACTAAACATTGCAAACAATAAATTTATTCTTTCAAGTGTATATTAAGGTTTTAGGTACATAAGTTATTTGCATGCTCTAGAAAATTGCAAATGAAGAGAAAATTTTAAAACGAAATTGAAAACATGTCTTAAAAAATTATTTTTTCAAACAACCAACCCAATTAAGTGAATGCATGTTATGATATACACAAAAACTTGTCATAGTTGGATAGTTTTGAATACTTATCCAAGTTTCATGCATCATGGTGGAAATTTTAAAAATAATTTTCACTAAAATTTTGTAATAGATGATGGTTTATGTCTCAATCTAGCATTATGTTATGAAATCAATCCACATATGAATGATATAATAGTCCAACAAAATATTATTTTGATTTGTAGAACCTTGTCACATTTTTGCAATTCCAACAATAGGACTAAGAAGTACTACATTTAATGATAAATTTTTCACGAAATTTTACACATACATAAAAGAAACCATAAAAAAAAATAAAAAAATCAAGTGAAAGCACAATTGGGTGGACTATTTGGACTATCATAATTGTGATTTTTCTAGATCATATATGAATTTAAAATGTAAAATCATATCAAACATTAAAATTTTCAGTTTTCTCATTATCCATGTTGCAATAGACTTTCATGAAAATCATATTAAAGATTATAGATGAGTTTCAAGAAAAGAATGGATTCATTGTGGACATTTGAAATGATGACACTATGTTTGTTACACACACAAAATGAAAAATGTGGATTCAAAAAATGTCATAGTAATATCAAAATAAAAACTAAAAAATAGGCCACCATAAAATTAACAATTCAATTGTAAAATGTATTCAAAGTTTTCCAATATAATTTTTTTTTCAAATTAAATTTTTTAACTTGTATGATTTTCATCATTTTTTGCAATTGATATTCCATTACATTGAAATCTTTAAACTTTTCTTTAAATTTCTTTACCAATCATATGTTTAAGATATTTATAGGGTGGTTTATTAATATTTGTGACCAAAACAATAGGGAATAATTATAGGTTTATAGTTTGATAATTATTTTAAATGCATGAATTTTAATTAATGTAAGATGTGGATTCTTCAAAATGTTAAACATGAGCCATCTAACCATGTTTTTACCCTTCCATCAAAGTTTTCAATTTTTTTTAAGGTCATGGAATATAAATCATATGATTTTAAAATGTTCATTAGTACATTATGGTGTGTGATAATGTTGATGGTTATGATTTTTTTAGGTTGAATAATGTTCTTCCATTGAAAATTTATTTGGGTTAAGTGTTTTTTTAATCATTTGACAAAAATAAGATAACGTTTTGAAATTTTTTTAATGTAAAACTACTATCAAATAACGGTTTTTTAAAAACCTTTATTAAATTATTAATGTACATTTACACAAATATACAATTATGTCTCAATTTCATATTCATGATTCTTGTGACATCTTTTAATTTTGAAGCTCCCAAATCATTTATATGATTTTTAAAATAATTCAAAATGAATGACTACATATAATATCAAAATCTTACGTGTTGCTACTTTTGATATTATATGTAGTTCCAAATTTCCCTCAAATTATGTACACCATATTGTGCATTCACCTAAAGACCACCTAATGGCCATTAAGACTTTTTCACATAACTACTAAGTCACCACCAAATGGGGTTAATGATTAGTATATGAACTTGAGGCCACACAAGGAATGAAATGTTTAATCAATTAAAAAATATACATATAATTAGCACAAAAGTACATCTATAATTCTTCCCCATTCTCCCCTATTCACTATCATATGTATATTTTAAAATTGGGTGATACTCGACCAAACTTTGAATTCATATCCATATATGTTATGCATGTTCCAAAGGGCACATAAAATACACAAAGACAAATCCCATACCCCTAATACCCTTAACATGTTCTAAAAATACATTCATTTGAAATCTTTTAAACCACTAGGCAGGTCCAAATTCTTTAAGGTGTATCACAAAAGACAAAAAGGACCTAGTCCTTAATGGAGTCATTTTTTGTCTTATATTTTGATCCCCATCAATATTAATGAGTCAAAATATGTCAAATTATTTATAAGTACCATATTTTAAACCACTAAAATTCTAGATTCCATTAGTCTCATCCATTTTGTGTCTTTACATGGTCAAATAGGACTATGTAAAGGAGTACAAAAAAAGGTGATAGTGTGATAAAACCACCCTAAATCTAAATTTGAGATCCTAGCCCAATGTTGGTAGGAAAGGGAATGGGTCAAAATTTCGATAGGATTCTTCAACATGTACAAAAAATTAAACGTGATTTTATTCTCCATGCAAAAATTGGGAAAATTGATGAACATTTAACACATTACCTTCCAAAATTTAAAAGCCCCAAATATAACCCTTGAGACACAATACACTTTCCAAAAGGTATAGTTTACAATTACTCCAAAGGAAGCATGAAGGAGTGCCCACAAAATACAAATGAAAAAATCAAATTGGTCTTCACGATGTAGTAACGTCCTTAAAACACAAATGAAAAAAATGGGGCTCATTAAAATGGCAGATGTTATCAAAATAGATTGTAAGATAAATTTTTCTCATCTTAGAAATTGATTCCAATGGTTAATACATTGTTATCCATTCGGCACATTCAAATTTTGAACCCTTTCAATTGTAATCGAAAAAAAATAGTCAGAATTTATTGTTAATGAAACGAACATGGCTGAATTCTATTACAAAATTAAGAAAACATGTACAAAACCATGTGTCTTGCATGGCTTCATGCAAAAACATCCAAATCAAAATAAGTGCATAAAAACAAAAGCATTGGATAAAGCTTGATCCGAATTACATAACATCTCTCATGCTAGCCCATTAGTGCATTCATCTACATATTGTTAAAAAGCCTTAAGCCCAATACCCCTCTTTGATATACTTCAAAAGTCCTCTTGGCTCCAAAGGTCCAACTCATGGCCAAAGATGCTTCCAAAGTATGACCTTGGAACAAGAGTAACCACCTTGTGGCCGCCAAATGATTCTAGGGTAGAACATCAAATGACACTTACCCCTAAATGTTAAACTTGGGTGGTTACACTTGGGAAGCATGTGAGCTCCTAGGTGAAATCAATTAGCAATCGCAAGATGTTTTCATTCACTCCTAATATGAAGTCACCTAGTGGCCACTTGGTGGTCCGTTCGAGGAGGCCCAAGGCAAGGTCACCTAATGGCTGCCAAATCATCCACCTAGGTCACCTAACAACTACTAGGTGGTTTCTCCTAGCAAGCCCTAAAAGCAAATCACTTAGAGATCACTAAGTAATTCCACCCAAGGACACCTTGGGCATAGTCACCCAACGACCTCTAGGTTGTGTCACCTAAGGAGGCTTCAAACACAGTCACCTAACGGTTGTGAACTCATGTTGCCCAAAAAGGCTCCGAGCATTGCCACCTAGTAGCTACCAAATTGTTCCACTCAAATAGACCCAAGGCCAAGTCACCTAATGACCACTAAGTGGTTATGCACAGAGAGGCTTGGGGCAAAGGCCGCCATGTGGTTTTATGTTTTAGGTTTTGCAATATTATATTTTTCAAGTCGGAATTCTTCAAATTTTTGTCACAAATGAAATTTTAACAATTCATAATTTGGCTTAAAATAGCAGGTCTCTAAAAAGACATTGAGCTAGGAAAGCAAAGTCCAAAACAAATTTTAAAACATGTACATGGTGGGAGATATTTTTAGTTGAATGAGTATGAAAAGGCAAGGAAATTAAGTTTAAGATTTTAACCAACAAGAGATAATGCCGAAGAAAGTTCTTTCAAAATAATTGATTAATCTACATAATTATCACAATGAAGAAGAAACATAACAAGTTGAGCACTTCTTGAAAAAACAATAAAAAATTCCAAACCAAAATAAACATTAAAAAATAGAAATGTGTATTGATAATAGTGCCAGCATCACATTTGTTTAATGACCATCAAATTTCAATAGGAGTTTGTATGATAATCACCATTCTTTCTCAAAACTTCCCCATTAACTTCATCAGCATTAGTGAAAAGCACCAACCTGTGAATCGAGTGTTTATTGCAAATCTAAATACAACAAAAAAATGAACAATGTTATAGACAAAAAAATAAGAAAGGAATGTAGGGAAAAACAATGAACAAGTCGGTTTACAAGAAGCCTTGCGCTTATAAGACTATAAAACAAATCATTCTAAAACTTGCAAAAAATTAAAATTTGAAAGTCTACGAAATTCTTTAAAAGGTAACCTTTAATCTTTAGAAAGGAAAATAAGATTAATCATATGAAAGACAAAACTTTGTTACAAGTACAAAGCCTAAAATGCCTATGAAATTGACTATTGATAACCCTAGCTTTGCAATAATTTAAAACTAGAATGAACATGAGGCATATGAACCCTTTCAATACTTGTTATTTAAGAGTTGAGAACGTTTGTCAAAGTTTTCCTGGGATATACCTCAAGGACCTTAGTAAAAGCTACATTGTACTTTGCTTGGAAACTATGGAAAACTTCAAGAATTATTCAACTATGCCCCCAGAAAACATAAGCAAACAACACCTTGGTATGTTGTAGGTTAAGGTCAAAGTTTTAAAGTTCCAAAAATCACAAAATAAAATTCTCCATTCTTCAAGCGTTGCTCTCATCTTGTAAAGAAATAAATGAACCTTAAAACGTTGTTCTTGTTATAATCAAACAAATTTTGGAAGAGTGGTTTAAAATAACATCTAAATCCTAGAAATCTCAAACAAAATAATGTTTTAGGGTTTGAATGGCCACCTTGCTATGGGATTTGTTGAAACAATTCCCATGCATTTGTTTTTTTGCATGCTCATACCATTTATTCAAAAATTGCGAAACCTTGTTCAATTGAAAATTGGGCATAAGAAGAGAAAAAATATTCAAGGTTGAGAAAAAGAGAGAAAGAGTTTTAAATTAAAGACAAATATTTTAAAATGAAAATCCTCATTCTCTTTCACTTCTTTTTCCCTATTCCTTGCATCCCTCTTCTTTTTAGCTTCTTAAAAAATGAATTTTGAAATATTTCCTAAATTAACATGTGTCATTTAAAATTTGCCATTATAGATTTAATTAAATGACATCTCTAATTTTTTCATTCCCATTGACACCTCCCTCCCACTCTACTCAAAAACACAATCAATAACAAGGTAGCTAGAATCTTCATTTTCCAAATAAACTTAGGACTTTTAGGGTTTTTTTCTGTTTAAATTCATATTTTGTGTTAATGGTGAACATCCCATGAAGGATAGCTTGTATTGGAAACAAACCTCTCGAAATAACTTAATAGGTAAGGTGTTTTTAATAAGGGTTATTTGTCAAGGCCAAAAATAGTGGCAACCACAAAAGGCATGAATTATATTTATTTCAAAATATTTTAATTTTTTTGAATGACAAGTTAATCAAGTTTGCTTTTTGCAACAAAAAAATTTCAACTTGCACTACTAAAATTCAAGGTTTTTCAAATTGGATTTTCAAACCAAAAAGTATCCCAAATTGATAAAGGGTCAAAAAACCATTTTGGTTTCCTAGGACAAGTCGATTTTAACAAGTCCAGTACGACTAAGATGGTTTTCTTTAACCAACCTTAAGGTGGTGCTTTTGACCAACCCCAAGGTGGTGCTTTTGATTAAAGTTTTTGACTAGTGGTAAAATTTGACATGTTGTAAGGTCATTTCAATGCCCCATATGTCATCATTTGGTTGGTCAAATCATATGTCAATGGCTTAATAAATAAATTAAAAATGTAGGTATATAAATAGGTCATCCTTAGCCTAGCCTAACCTAACCTAACCTATTTAATCTACCTAGTCACCCTAGCCTTTAGACATGCATACATGTTGCAAGTGTTAAGAATTGAACCTCTCACCTTCACCATAACAAACCAAATCCTTACCAATGAACTACACCATCAAAACATGTCAAATTCTGTCAAGTTTTTTATTTCACATGTTACAAAATTGCAAGAAAGTACTTGGCTATATCTAAGGGCTAAACTTAATGGCTAAAATTATTTCATGATTAAAATCAATGGTTAAATTTAATGGCTAAACCTATTCAATGACTAAGTCCAAATGGCTAAACTTAATGGTTGAACCTATTTAATGGCTAAATCTAATGGCTACATCTAATGGTCAAACATATTTAATGATTAAATCCAATGGTTAAACTTAATGGCTAAACCTATTTAATAATTAAATCCAATAGTCAAATTTAATGGTTAGACATATTTAATGATTAAATCCAATAATTAAACTTAATGACTAATCCAATAGCTAAACTTAATGGCTAAACCTATTTAATGATTAAATGCAATGGCTAAACTTCATGACTAAACCTATTTAATGATTAAATCTAATGGTTAAACCTATTTAATGATTAAATGCAATGGCTAAACTTAATGATTAAACCTATTTAATCATTAAATTTAATGGTTAAACTTAATGATTAAACCTATTTAATGATTAATCCAATGGCTAAACTTAATGCTAAACCTATTTAATGACTAATACAATGGCTAAACTTAATGGCTAAGCCTATTTAATGACTAAATACAATGGCCACATTTAATAGCTTTATTTAATGATTTAATTCAATGGCTACATTTAATGGTTAAACCTTTTTAATGATTGTTTTTAATAATTAAACTTAGTGGCAAAATATAATTAATGATAAATTTTAATGGAACTTAATGGCTAAATTTAATTAATGACTAGATTCACTGACTAAATTTAGTGGTTAAACTTATATAATGACTAAACTTAATAGTTAAACATACGATTAAATGATCTACTAGTTTATATGAATTAAATTAATGGCTAAAATTATTTAATGACTAAGTATAATGATAAATTTAAGTTGAACCTAATGGTTAAACCTAAGTTGAATTTAATGGTTAAACTTTTAAAATATGTTTAATGGCTAGATCTAACTAATTAAGTCTAATGGCCAAATTTAATATTAATATATAATGGTTAAATTTGACTAAAATGATTATCTAAAATTGGTCAAACTTAACAAATAAACCTTATGGCTAAATGGGTTATAGAAAGGTGATTTGAAATGTAAGTAGGTAATAATGTGGGTAGTTGGTTAGGTGAGAAAGTATAGGTTGATAGGTAGGTGGGTTGATTTTTTTTATTAAACCAATAGTTATTTCAACTACGCTTGTTTATTTGACCATTTTGTAATTAGTTATATTGATTAAACCATAGTCTTTTTTATTGAGGTGGTTTTTTTGGGGTCAAATCAATCATCATAATGAAATTGATTAGTCAAAACATACCCATGTCATTTTGTACTTTGGCCTCCAGTCAAAACATACTTGTTATTTAGTCAAAAACAACCTTTCAATCAATGTGCATAGTTTGAAAAACCTAGAATTTTAGTAGTATTGGGAGCCACCTCATGTAATTAATGCAAAACACAATAGTTACAACTAATAGGACATCTCAAAATATTATTAATTTTTTTTCCATTTGCAAATCGGGTCTAAGAGATATTCTAAACTTTTGTGATGTAATAGAAATGACAATTATTCACAAGCTAATTTAGCCAAATTTGGAAATCATACTACATTGGTCGAAATCATATTTTTCAGGCTAACATTTGGCGAAATTTCACTGGAAGAAAAAATTGGTTGGGAGTGTGAATAATGTACAATTATCAACACATTTTGATGGATGTTTCATTTTTAGTATTTCTTTTTATATGAACCTCAAATCCTTGGAACTTTGATAATCCTTTAAAACTGAAATGATTGTTCACTTTGTATAAAAGATAATAAAAAATAAATATGTTGTCATAAATTTATAAGCACAACTGGCCTCTTTAACAAATTGGTTTGGTTATCTTGTCCCTTATGCAAATATGATTTAATATTACAAGATTTTAACAATTCCTCTACATTATTACACAATTTTTGTACATGGATGTCATTTTTATGTATTACCAATTTACTTAATATTACCATAGTAGCTAAATCATATGTTTCAAAAATATATATTATCTATGGACATAATTTAGTATTAGAAAAATATATTATTTTATTCTCAATGACTTCAAATATTCAAATTTCATTTAGATACATATTTTTTACAAACATGTGTTCAAGTTAGCTATGTACTACAATTATAATCAAATACAATGTTTAAGCAATTATCAACAAATTAAATTACAGACATTTGATTTTAGAAGTATGCAACAAAATTCTATGAATATATTAAATCATAAATGTGTGTTTTCTACATCCTTGCATGAATATGTTACAAATATTGCAAGTTTTTTCCAATGTGTGTGATTAAAAGACATTTAATACATGGAAACACATTTAACATTTTGACATTGTCATAAAAGTTTTACAAGAAAACAAAAGCAAACAAAAATTGGTAAAAAAATATAGGAAGGATTTTTAAAGTAATCCAATTTGTAATTAGTTCCCCTATTACTTACAAAGTAGTATCTATTATTGTTGTATAAATTAGTTAATATTGGAAAATATTCTAGAATTAACAAACATTGACGAATTAGAGCATAGTGTGAAGTTGAAAATTTGAAAAACAATCTTTGATTTGGGGGCCAATATAATATGTCAATGCAACAACATATATTAAGAAAAATTAATAATTTCCTTGTAGACTAGATGATCCAACAAACAAACATTGTGAATCTTTTGCTTGACAAATTAAGATCATATTAATCACCAAGTTAAAAAGTTAATATACTCAACGTCCATAATGAACAATTTAATCCTTGGTCTACTAAACATATAATGAACATAGTATGCAAGCTTATGTTTAAAGGGTGAAAGTATGAATAGGGGGATTGTTTAGACTATCACACTTGTAGTTATTCTTAAAATTCATCCAAAAGTTTATGATGATTCCCATTAAAGTCTATGACAACATGAATAATTAAAAAATTGACAATGTTAATTTTGAATATGGCCTCATAATGGACTTTTGAAATGACAACACTACATTTGTCGCATAAAGAAAATGAAAGATGTGGACTCAAAAAATATGTAAAAGTAGTGACAAAATAAAATTAAAAAATAAAATATCATCAAATGAAGAATTTATTAATGAAGTGCATTGAAACTTTCCTAACATATGTATTTTAAAATTTCAAATTTTAAATGACGTGATTGTTATAAATTTTATCCTTCAAAGTCCATTTCACATTAAATTTTATAATCTTTTGCATGGATTTTTTTATCAACCACATGTTTAGGGATATTCATAAGTTGGTTTATTAATATTTATCATTTAAAACATAGGGGATATTTATAGGATTTATGGTTTCATAATTGTTAAAATTGCAAAAAAATTGTCTGTGCTAAATTATGGACTCTCAAATGCCACTTTTGAGACCCCTAACCATGTTTTCACCCTAAACAACAAACACACTTATCAATATGAACCAACTTAAATATTATTATTATGCTTAAACAAGTTACTATGTTTAAATAATCATTATAGAACAAAGATTGGTGGTAATTCATTTTTTAACCTTTCAAATGTTTAAATCTACATTATCCCACATTGTGCCACTAGGTAGAAATTTGTAGGGTACTAATGGTAATTACTTACTATCCTATACCAAATAATGAAACCAATTTTGGGGTTAGTTAGATGAATGGTTGGTGGTAATCCACGAATCACCTACTAGCTAATGGATTTTAAAGAAGGATTAGGATATTAAAGCACCTAATATTTTTATTGGAATGGAATGGGCCTTGTAGGGTCTTTTGAAAAAATGGATTAGGAGGAGAAGAGGACTTGGAATGGAATCATTCCTTAGAATATTCAAGATGAAATTGTTTTCTAAAAGACTTTTAATGTGTGAAGAAAATGGTATGTGATATTGGATAGCAAGGAGGAGAGTATGGAAACAAGTTGTATTTTTGCAATGGAAAAAGGATGGGGAATTTTCAATGTATTTAGTTAATTTTGAACTTTTGAAAAGTCCAAAAATAACATTCATTGACTATTTGGAGATTAAAATTTGGAGAAAAACTTTGTTCTAGGGGCCAAATATGATGAAAAAATAGATATTAATAATGTTTTATCTCATTCGATGATCCAAAAAATAGATGTTTTTAATGTTTTGTTTCAAATTCAATAGAAAACTTGATCCTAACCACCAAGTTAGAAAAGTCCAAAATTAACAATTTAGTCTAGAAATGTTATAATTTATTGATCAATGCTGGTGTTTTATTTCATTTGAAGTATGATAGAGACAAAGCAAAATGATCGAAAAAATGTTAAAGATGATATGTAGTAGCGAAAAAGGGTTTGCATATGTTGCAAATGAGAGATAGCAAGTGTTGGAGGCATGTAAACCCACTAATGACCTACATTATTCATCTTTTGAGGTACATTAATAATTACCTTCCAATCCCCTTTCATTTACTTTCTTGTTGAAACCCCTTTGCTATGGGTTTTATTAGTTGGAGAAATGGGCGAGTTTAAACAATAGGATTATTCTAAGAGGACAATGTGTCACTCTTCCTATTTAATTTCTCTTCACATAAATTACTACTTACTACATAATATTTCAATAGTTGTACTAGGGTATTAAGTTAGCAATAGTAACTCTCTTACAAGTAAAACTAATTTGAATTTGATTATCTCGACATTACCTTCACGAGGGCAATAAATTTGCCTGGGGACAACATTTTCACCCTTCTTCAACCACTCATAGATTAATTCCTTTTGCAAAGATGGAAGGTTTTGGTGGTTTAAGAACAATGACCATTTTTAAATGTAAGTTTATTTTCGAAATCAAAACATCAAGTAGTCATTTCACTTTTTGGTATGCATAAATTTTGTATTATCTTCAAAATTGATTAAGTTCAACATTTGACTGATATGAAGAAATCACACTAACAAAATAAATGCATAAGACTACAACCCAATGTATAAAGCACAATAACAAGCTTCTAGAAGATGGATGTAAATGCACTTATACCTTTGCTTTTAGAATGTAGCTTGGACTTGCCTATGGATCCCATAGTAGGCTCAGTAACCTTATGGTAGGATCCTCCACACAATTTAATGTTTATTAATAGCAAAAGAAGCAAATTGAAAACATAATTATTCTTTTTGGATCTAGTTCTTATTCAATGCCCTAATATCAAACCCTTTGGCTTTAAAGGCACATAAATCTAACTTGAGCAATGGATGATGGCAAGTCCTTATGCTACAAGTTTAAAAGTTCAACAATCATCTTTCTTTGACATGGAGTACAAGGTAAACATAATCGATTTTAATACATAATTTCAATATTCCAAAATGAAATGCAATCAATAACCCCTAATACTTTAATACTACCATTTATGCCAAATTTCAAGATCTTGTCATATCTCCTATCATTGACCCACATGTAGTTTGTCATTATGGTAACAAAAGTGAAAAAATTAGAGTAGACAATGTGTATAACCCAATAATCTTTATAAGTAGAAAGAACCTGAACAAAGGTCACACATGCGTAAGTATGAAGAACATCAAGTAGGGTTGCCTATAAATTGTCTTGACTTAAGTAGCATGTTGATTCTTGAAACCTATACCTCATGTAACAAAGTTGGAAGAGTATAGGTCCATGGTAGTCAAAAACCTAGATATTTAGACTTTAGCAAATGACCAAGGCATGGTTGGAATCCTTCATTAAAAAAAAAATCAGCTCAACCTTTTTCTTTGTTGAAATGTGTAGGAAAGGCAGCTATATTTAGGTCTTTAGCAAAAGGAATTTGTCCCACCACCATCACAACTCTTATTGTAGCAATAACAACAACAAGCCCAATTAGTACAATGGTATCAAGGTCGAGCATCCTAGAGGATTAAAATTGATGTCATCATGATTTGTTTAAGAGAAAGCCAAATAAAGCTAAGATCTTTAACAAATGTGTCATTTCAAATAATTGAAACCATGTGCCAACATAAACACATACTGACATAGCTTGATTTTGAAGCTTGAGATGTCTTAGTTCAATGACATTAGCACATGATGATGGACCATGCAAAACCTACAAATAATACATTCTTGCCACGATACTATATGGAAAAGTTAATGTAAAACACTTGCAAAAAGAGTTTCAAAATTAAAAATTGACTTGGACAATGTAATCAAACTGCATTTGGGACATCTACAACCCACCATACTACCACCATATTGGAGCTAATCATTTTAATTATCATTAGCAAAACAATCTTCAATATCTCAAATGCCATATTTTCCAAAAATCCAAAGCCAGTCAATGCAAGATATGCAAGATAATCCAAAGCCAAACAAGATTGTTCAAAATTGCCACTTCAAATAAAACATTGAAAAGTACAACGTTGATCTAATGTACTTTTCTTTTTTTTTAATTTCATAGGAGTTGCCACAGGTCCCATAAACCTAGTTTCTTGCCTAAGTAAACTAGAAGTTGGTTTAGGTATGGTTTTTCTTATCAGATTTGGTTTGAAAACATTTGATTCAACTTCATTTGATGATGTGGGGATATTACGAATTGAGGTATCTAAACTTCCCTAATCAACATAATCCTTAGAAGAAGGTTCCTGTTTATGAAAGGCTAGGTTTGAACTAGTAATCTTTGAAGGGGACAAGTATGGGTTCAAATTGGGAAGAAGATCTCCACCACTAAAATCCTTTTTGGCATACTCACCTAACACACCTTTGCAAGTTTGATGTTGTTCAACACTCGCATATCATTTGATAACAATGCGATATGTTTTTTCATCACTATCCTCTTCATTTTTAGAATCATAATCTGACTTTTCTTTGCCAAAGATTTCCACATCTTTCTTCTTTGGACTTATATTTGGGTTCTTCGTTTTGAAATATTAGTTTTGTAATTTTGCTATTGATGATTCCAAAACTTTGGCAAGGGATAGGATAATAGGGCTTATTGTTAGCACATTGGAGGTAGCCCTTTTCTACCCACATATGCTAACATTGCAAGTGGGGCAAAATGCTTGCCCTTGGATGCATGCATAGCAATAGTCATCATGGCCACAAGGCTACACACAATATAAATAATCAATGCCAAGCCTACAATAAGAAAATAATTACTTAGATCTAGGTTTCAACTTGATGCAATTGCTAAATTATGAAAGATCATCAAATTCAATTAGTGTTGTTATCTCTAAGCAAATTGTGGCTTTGGTTTCAAGACAATTTGTGCATAATGTTGGCACTTTAGTCTTTAGCTCCTTACTTGAAGGAGTACCGTGCTTTGAAACTATTGATGTTGTTCCATCAATAGTTAGTGAAAGGTTAGTTGGTGTATTGTCATTTAATGTTGGGCTAGGACTTATAGAATCTACTTTGGATGAAGATTTTAGGATTTGGGGTGCAAAATTCCATGCACTTTGTTTGGGTAATGATGTTGTAGGTTCTACACAAACAATAACAAATGTAATATTAGAATCTTCAAATTCACACTAATGCCTAGACATAAGTATGCATTCATGGAACTTGTAGGACTTTTGGACTACACAAAAAGGAGATTGAAAGAGTCTAAGGATTATCCAAAATGATTCCAAAGAATCTACATCTAAGAGCACATGACTTTTAACTATACTAGAACATGCATCCAAGACTTCAAGACTTTTAAGTACAAGAGCATGAATCCAAGAGTTAAGATTTTTAAGTCTAGGAATGTGCATGCCAGAGTGCAGGACTTTAAGTCTAGGAATATGCATTGGATAGGAATATGCATTGGACGGGAATATGACTCAAAGAATATAAACCTTTTTAAGTACAACAAAAGACATTGATAACTTTCTAAACTATACAATCAAAGAATTGTTCACAAGACTTTTAACTTTATATGATAGAAAAACTTTCACAAGTACCTCAAGTTTGTTTAGGACTTGCTACATTTAGAACTTTTATGATGCACCCCCAAGCTCCTTAATGGACTCAGTTGCGAGTCTAAAGAAGAAGACAACAGAAGGAGAAGGAGTTGGGGCACATTCTCTAGCTCACAGCACTTTGGGGTTAGAGGGGCGTGTTGGAGCAATAATATCCTATTTTTAGGGAAAAACCACTACCATATCAAAGAGGAGGAGATTTTATAGATGGTCATTGCATTATTTTTTCAATTTTCTTTTGTTATGTTTTATGAATCATAAACATGAGGCCCCATGGTTGTTAAAAAATTGTAAGTTATATACTTTATGTACATTTATTTTATCCAATCCTCCTCATCTAACCGTTGAATTGAAATTAATTTTGATTCAAAATGAATATTGAATTCAAAAATGTTGTTGTGCAAATTATAAAGTTTTTTACTTGTGTTTAGGATAACCAAAGGATGTTATCAAAATTTTAGTTTATTGCATACTATAATACTTGTTATACAGCACCTTTTTTGAACATAAGTGGTCCACCTTTAGTGTGCTTTCACCTAAATGTTGATATTAGCATAACCATTAAAAATGTAAGGAAAGTTAAATTGATGTGTTATTGTACACCATTGTGTGTGTAGAAAATGGTTAAACATGGTGCATTTAAGTTGATCGTGATCTAACATGAAAAATGATTTCCCTTTGACAGAAGTTCATGTATGAAAATATTAACTTTAGATATTTTATGAGGAATGTGAATGAACTTTACTTAATTCTATCATACAATATCTATACTTGTGCAAGGTTGGAATCGATTGGGAATCTTGCAATGGGCCATTTTAGCACAACTCCTACACCTTTCTCATATCATGTTAGGAATTTTCAAACCATTGCAAGTGATGGATAACTATCTTTGATATTCAAAACTATCCACTAAAGGTTAGTAATGTAAGCTATATATTGCATGTTTTTTGCTTTGGAAGGATCTTACATGCATCATAATTGAAAAGAAGTAATACATTATCCATGGCTTGAATTACTTGCTTGATATAAAGGAATTAGTGGCTCTAACTAGTTGACATTTAATATAATAGTTGCATGGTTATGTTCAAGAGGATTCATTATGGGAATAGAAGAAAATGTTATAGTTCAAGTTTGTTCCATATAATAATTTGTTACTTAAGGTGCCACCTCAAGTTGGTAAACAATTTTGGGTCATTTGGACATGTCAAGCTCATGGGGTGTAAGTTGCAATTAGTGACATATTTCATGTAGCCTTGCCATTAGGTTGATGAATAATAATTGAAATGCAATACCAACATTGACTTGATTAAATGCCAACTAACTATTTGGGGGGGGGGGTGCAATATTTGTAAGATTAGCCACTAGATCAAGGGTGCAAACAAGGTAAAGTAGATGGGTTATTGCTCCTTGTAAAAAAAAATTACATGTAGCCATGAAAAAGTTTTAATGTATTGAAAGTAATTTTTTTGGTACAATAATTAAAATGATGATAATCTTTCATTTAATGTTTAAAATTTTGAAATACCTCATCTTGAAAGTAAAACTAAGTAGAATTTTCAAAAATATTCATACTTGCACAAAATATCTGGTCTTACAAAATGGGTTACATGTAGGTGAAATATTGATTTAAAAAAAATTCAAATTAGTAGAGCCCTACAAAAACATGTATGTATTATCAAATTATGAATGTTATAATCATAATATATCAAAATTTTAATATGAAGTAGGTTTGAACACTATTTTGACCCAATTAGTTTCAAACATACTTTCAACCTACTTTTATGATATCGAAGTTGTTCAAACTTTGTATCTAACTTCCCATAAACTAAATGTAGAACTCCATGGTTTTATATTTTTTACTTCAAAATATTTTGAATCTACTTTCTTGTGTCCATATCAAAAATTGTTCCATTTTTTAATTGAACTTTGGGCGAGATACCCTTTTTTCTCTACTTTACCTTGCCGACACCCTTAGTTGGTTACTATTTTTATGAGAGATATGCGATACTTGCATCAAGGCTTTTAAATGGAAAATTGGATTTTTGGGTGGGATGTGCAATACCTACATGAAGGCACCATAAATGCTTGATGTGTTTTTTGGGTGGTGTATGCAATACCTACATCAAAATTTTATTCATATTTTTTGAGAAAGAATGTGAACATGACGAACTTGTTGTGATTTTGGAATACTACACTTGACAAAATAGAAACTACCACTCTTGGAAGAATGGACTATTTAGATGTGCAAATGTTGAAATGTTTATATTTGTATATGTATCAAGTCCTAGATGATTTGTTGTTGTAGGGAAAAGACGTGGATGCAAGAGAAATGCAAGACAATGCACCATCAAACTCAATTGGAGATGATAACTAGTAAGTCCATCAAAGCACGTGTCACAACTTTATGTTAAACATGAACTAGATGTGTTTTTCAAGTGTATTACGATTGTGACATAAAAATTTATCATGTTGTTTTGCATGATGTAAGAATGGAAAATTACCAAGGACAAAGCTTGAGGATCATTGAACATTTTCACTTGCCAAGTTATTTTATTCCAAAAGCCATTAAAAAAGTTGTTGGGTTGAAGCATATGACACAAGAAGCCTTGAATGTCCAAAATGGTTACAAGGGCATAACTGTTTTTGAAGAAATCCATGAAAATATGGTTATAATACTTGAAGGATAAATAATGGGGATACTTTTGAATGATTCCATGTCCATTGTTGAAGCTAATGAATATGAAAACCACCATTGGCTTTTATATGAACATTGTGGAGCAATTAAAAGGGAAAAGGTTTTTGCAAATTCAAAGGAAAATGTTTGGGCTGAGGTGATTTGGTTGCATCACAGTATGTTATTAAAAATTTGGTGATTTAATGGTTCAATTTTTGTGAATTTTGTGGAGAAGAATAATAACACAATTGGAATAACAAACTAATAAATTGGATTGTGCTATGTTTTCAAGTACAAACATTCACAAAGGCGCAATGATGTTAAACAAATCATTAGTAATGAAGAGATTGAAGAGTATGTAGACACATGGACAAAAAATATGTGCAAAAGCACATCATGCCAAATTTTTCCTCTTGGTTAAGTGTAATCGAAGCATTATATTTAAAAGAATTCCCTCAGAAGACAGTGAGTTTGGGAGGCACTATTTTCACAGTGGGAATTATTGAAACTTACAAGTCTCATTCACATGTTGATGGGGACTCCCTATTTTTCGTGATATCATGGTTTAAATGAGGTACGATGTTTATTTCTTTTGTAAAGTTCATGTATGCATGATGTTGATACCATTGTTCTAATTGAAATGTAAAAATATTTGTTAACAAGTCATATATTGGTGTGCATGTCCTAGGTAATGAGAAATTTGTTGGTGGACAATTTGTCATGTCAGGATATAAACTTTATTTCCGATCACATCCTAGAACTATTTTCTTATTGAAAACACCAAATATATAACATTTCACAATATGCATGTGTTTTCTATGTTTCAAAAAGAAAATATGCAAGATATTTAAAATGTCAAAAAGAGCTAGAGGTCTATCAAGCGGATGTTGAAGCCAAAAAGAGGACAACAAATAGCATTAAGAGGAAAAAAAGTTAGATTGATAATCAATGCCCCAAGTTTGGTATCATTCCACCTTTGAATTGATTTTTTCCACCTTGAATGTATACAAGAAACTTTTAAATTGATATACATTACATGTTACTCACAAGTGGTGGAATAGACCAATGCTTCCAAATTGCCATTTGAGTGTGCAAGATTCTTCATTGTTTTCATTTGCCATTTTTTTACTTGCATGGTTTAATTCATTGTGGGCTAATTTTTGGATTTTTGGTGCAATTCTTGTAGTGGGTCACAAAACATCATTTGGATTTTTGGGTGAGTAACTAAGTTGTTTGGTATTTTCATTGAAAACCATATGCATTGGGGTTTGTGGATTGAACTTGCAACTAATAGGCCATTAAATAATATTGAATCAATATTGCAATACCTGCATCAAAACACAAAATAACAACTTGGTTTCTTAATGGGAATGAACAATATGGCATATGGGGCACAAAATATGCAGTTGGACAAGGAAAAACAAGAAGGAAAGGATGGAAAGAAAAGTTCAAAGCAATGTAGAGGAATAAGAAAAAAGAAGAAAAATGTTCTAGAAAAAGTAAACAAAAGAAAAGAAATTAAAGGAAGAAAGAAAGAAAATGTTTGTAAAACATAAAAAATATCAATAAAGGAAATAACTTTTAAATGATTGAGAAGATGGCAATAAAGTAAGAAAAGTTGGAAGAAAAAATTGAAAGAAAGAAACTTAGAAAAAAAGCGATGAAAATGAGTAAAGAATCAATTTTAAGTGAATTTGGAAAGGAAGATATGAAGGAAAGTGTGTAGAATTAAGAAAAAAAGATAGAAAGCAGACAATTTTAGCAATAAATTTTATAACACAAAAGAGAATAAGTTAACATCATGCAACAAAAAAATTGTGCATTTGTAATGGAGAAACAAATTAGATGAAAAGAATGAAGAAGGGAGCAAAAGAACAAAAAAAATAAATAAGAAAAAAAAAAAAAAAAAAAAAAAAAAAAAAAACAAAAAAAAAAACTAAAAACCAACACAAAAAAAAAACAAAAAAAAAAAAAAAAAAAATAAAACAAAAACAAA
>Ga0116227_10001162_pt1 | contig 57326 bp, 44 predicted proteins | sample S1TSphgellanicum_FD_89693 | JGI IMG/M metagenome (GOLD analysis project Ga0116227, IMG submission 89693) | Host-associated microbial communities from peat moss isolated from Minnesota, USA - S1T2_Fb - Sphagnum magellanicum MG | ecosystem: Host-associated > Plants > Peat moss > Unclassified...
AGGGGGCGAGAGCGGGAGTACTTGGTCAAGTGGAAAGGATACCATCCAATAGAGGCATCTTGGGTGAATGAGTCCGACATGGAACATGCCCAAGAAGCCATAGAAGAATTCCACAATAGACCGACAGAAAAAAAAAGGCAAAGGAAACATAGAGCGTGATGAGGACACCACCTTTCTTTTAGGGGGTGGAAAGTAACACAAATGTACACAAATGTCAGTTTGACTCCCAACCAAAAAAGTCGGAAAAAGACTCACTCGGGAATCCTGGGAGAGAAAAGCCATTTGGATGTAGGCTCTGTGGCCAGCCACAAAGTATACTATAAGGGGGAAGGTGGTGGCTTCCCCCAAGTCCGGGCCGTGGTGAGTCTAATGTGGATACTTCTTTGGTACTACTCCAAGAAATGGCTACCAAGCTACCAAGCTACCAAGCTACCAAAGAAGCCATATGGATGATAAAACTCATGAAGGAATTAAGGTACATGAAAGAGAAAGAAGGTACATATCATCCATATGGCTTCTTTGGTAGCTTGCGTACTTGCCAAGTATTCGGCCTTGATCGTTGACAAAGCTATTGTGGGTTGTTGTTTACTACTCCAAGAAATGGCTCCACCTCCCATCATGAATACAAACCTTGTGGTGGATTTCCTATCCTCAAGGTCACTAACCTAATCCACATCACAATATCCAACCAAATCTTGGGGTGGTAATCCTCCGAAACGTAATTTGAATTCCAAAGTGCCTTGCAAGTATCAAAAAATATGCTTGACTACAATCCAATGTTGTAGGCTTGAATTGGCCATGTGTTGACTCACCACGCTTATTGGATATGCCAAATCCGGCCAAGTACACAACATGGCATACATCAAGGATCACATAGCTTGTTGATAAGGAACTTTCACCATCTCAACATCCTTGTTCTCATTCTTTTTCAACTTTGTCTTGGGATCAAGTGGCACTTCGATGGCTTTGCATTCCTCCAGGCAAAAGCGTTTAAGATTCTCCTTGAGATACCCTATTTGGTTGATGTAAAGAAAACGTTATGCACAATCCCTTTCCACTTCCATGCTAAGGAAGAAATGCAAGTCACCAAGATCTTTTATTTCGAACTTTCAAAAAAGTTCTTCCTTCACTTGCAAAAGCTTATCCTTATTATTGCACACCAAGATGAAATCATCGACGTAGATAACAATGAAAAATTTGACATCTCTAACTTACGCAACATACACGTTAAAGTCTGCAACACTCCTCACAAACTCGATGTTTTTTAAGAAAGCATCCAACTTTTGGTTCTAAGCCGTTGGAGATTATTTCAACCGTACAATGACTTGTGAAGTTTACACACAAGATGTTCACCTTCTTGTGTGAATCCTTCAGGTTGTTCCATGTAGATTTCCTCTTCAAGGTCACCATTAAGAAATGTGGTTTTGACGTCCATTTGATGAATCCCCATGTTTTCAATGGCCACTAGTGCAAGGATACAACGAATTGACACAAACTTTGCAACGGGTGCAAAAGTTTCATTATAATCGATTCCAAATGTTTGGGTGAAACCTCTTGCCACAAGTCTGGCCTTGTAACCATCGACCCCATGTTTGATTTTGAACACCCATTTGCAAGAAATGGGTTTCTTACCTTTAAGGAGTGGCACCAAGGACCAAGTGTTGTTAACAATAAGAGAGTCGTATTCTTCTTGCATGGTAATCTCCCACTTCTTTGCATCTTCGCCATTCAACGCCTTTTCCACAGTTTGAGGTTCTTCTGAAAAAGCTATGGTGGCCCGTTCCAACTCTTTGGTGGCAACCCACTAATCACAAGGCCACTCTTTACGTTGTCTTTGGGGCCTTTCTCTTTGTCCATCTTGTTGTGGTTCATTCAAACCCTCATCTTATGGTGCAACAAATTCTTTTTTCGAAGAAGAATTTGATGTAGATTCATCACCTTCCATGTCTTCCATTGGTCTTTCCTTCAAAGATATACGATTCACATTCTTGACAAGTTCATCATCATTCATGACTTCATCCACAAAAACATGTTTTACTTGCTTTGAAGGGGGTGTATGAACACCTTTTACTTCTTATGTCCCTTCCAAGAACACAACATCTCAACTCTAGATGATCCTTTTGGTTTCTACACACATCAAACGATATGTTTTGGTCCCTTCACAATACCCCAAAAACACACAAGGTATGGATTTGGACTTTAAATTGCTTCTCTTTTCATCAGGAATGTGGGCATATGTTTTGCAACCAAAAACTCTCAAATGAGATACATCAGGCTTTGTACTAGTCCATGCTTCTTGCGGGGTTTTTGAATCAAGAGCTTTTGTTGGGCATCGATTCTTGATGTAAACCGTCGTGTTCACCACTTTGGCCCAAAACTCCAAATCAAGTCCTTGTGCATGAATCATGTTTCGAACGCACTCCATGATGGTCCTATTGGTTCATTCTGCAACTCCATTTTGTTGTGGTGTATAAGGTGCACTTGTTTGTCATTGGATTCCACATTCATGCAAGAAATCATCAAACTTTTTGGACAGAAATTTTCTTTCATTGTCAGATCACAAGGTTTGATCTTCATGTCGGTTTGATTTTCCACCAAGGCCTTGTATGCCTTGAATTTGTCAAACACCTCTCCTTTCGCTTTCAAAAGGTAAACATGGGTTTTTTTCAAAAAGTCATTAATGAAGGTGAAAAAATATCGTGCTCCACCATAAGATGTGGTCTTCATTGGTCCGCACACATCGCTATGCACAAGTTCCAAAAGCTTGGAAGCCCTAATTGCTTCATCTTTAGGAAACGATGTCCTTTAATGTTTACCTTCAATGCAAGTTTCACACACATGGTGCAATGGCACTTCTTTCAAATTCATGCCATTGACCATTTTCTCCAACTTCAAAAAGCTCGCCATGTTGAGGTGGCCGAGTTTTTGGTGCCAAAGTGTAGCTCCTTCATTCGAAGACTTTGCCACATTTGTATTTTCCTTTCAAACATTGACATTGAGAAGATAGAAGTTATTCCCCCTTCGTGCTTCCGCCACAACAATTCCATGGACATTGTTCAACTTACAACCATCCTTATCAAACTCCATTTTCAGGCCTTTCGAAATGAGTTTGTTAATAGAAATGAAACTATTCTTCATTTTGGGAACATGAAGAACTTGAATGATGGTTGTAAACAACACTCTACCTCCAACTTGCATTATGGCCTTGATGTTCCTTTTGCCAATGGCCTCCAAAATGGTGTCATCTCCCATTTACACCTTCCGTAGAACAATGGATTCGTAAGTGGTGAACCACTATCGTTCGAACGTCATGTGTTATGTTGCACCAGAATCGATGATCCAATCGTACGTCGTATGATCATTAGCACTCAAGGCGGTAACAAACATTTGTTCTTGATCTTCACAAGCTTGGTTTACCTTTTCTTTCTCATCATTATTTTTTCTTCAAACAATTCCTCACCAAGTGTTTGAGTTTTTTATAATAAAAGCAAAACTTTTCATTTGCCCTATGAGTTTTGTTAAGCAATGCAACATTTTTCGTACTTTCACTTTTTTTTCTTTTGGAAACCTCATGAAGCAATTGAGTAACGATGAATTGAAGGTCAACATCATTGGTGGACATGGATTCCAAACTCATGACCAAGTTATCAAAAGATGGGGAAAGGCTCATGAAAAATACCATGTACACACATTTACATTTTCAATCTTCACCTCAATGGAATGTAATTGGTCCGCAAGTGCCTTCACCATGTTGATGTGCGCAAGCAAGTTTTCCCCTTCTTACATTTTGATGTTAAAGAACCTCCTTCGAAGAAACAACTTGTTTTCGACAGTCTTAGCTTCATGGACATCGCAAAGTGTCTCCCAAGCGTCGCAATATTGAATGTGTGCAAGTTGTGCACATGTGAGATGTTCACAAAGTAATGCAAATGCCTTGGTCACCTTTTCATTATAATCCATGATTTGATCTTTGTCAAGGGATTGGAGTAGAGGGATTCATCCAAGGACTCCTCCGATACAAAAAAACCCTTAAACACTTGAAAAACTTGCTTGCACAAACCTGAAATTTGACTTGAAATTTGAAGCTTTTAATAACTTGAAAAACCTTTCTTGCATACACCTCAATCTTGAAGGTTAAAACTCTCAACAATTCGAAGAACTCTCTTCCACACTTTTTCAAACTTCAACGTTGAAACCCTCAACAACTTGAAGAACTTTCTTTCACACACTTTGAACTTAAAACTTGAAACTTAAAGACTTGAAGAACATTTTTCGACACTTGAGATCCTATAACACTTTGAAGAAATCTCTTCCACACCTCCCACTCATTTGAAAAAGTTGCAAGCTCCTTATATGCCACCACTTGGAAATGAACTTTCACTCACTTTGCAAACTAAAATTCCTTCTCTCAAAAAAGATTCTTTCCTTTTTTTCTATGCAATATAAGCTCAAAACCCTTTCACTATTTCTTGTTCTAACATAATGTCCTTTCTCTTGCTTGATGTGGGCCCATAACATATTGGAAACAACTTGAAAATAAGCAAGAAATGAAAGATTAAAGGTTCATGAAATGGAACAATTATATTAACTAACAAGAATATTACAAAAGTTGTATGCTTCAAATGTTATAATCACAAAACTATGACTTACAACAAGTAACAAAGCTTGAAGGTTCTATGTGCACTCAAAAACCATGAAAAGAGTCAATGAAAGATTACTCAAAACCACTCCATTATATATTATCTCCTAACCCTAAAGTAGCCGCCACCAAACCTTAACCCTAACTGCCACCAAACCCTAACCTTAACCAGCACCAAGCCTTAAGTAGTTTCCATTTCTAAACCCTAACTTAATTATTACAAGGATGTGAATACTATTCATACTTTTGGTGAATGTTTAATTAACACATTCATCAATATTGAAAATTAGAAATGAATAGTATTTCTAACACCATCAACAAACTTTCAAAGCCCATGCTTGGAAAAAATCATGCGCATTTTGAACTTCCAAAGGTGAAAGTTGCCATCATCAAACTTTTCCATGACTTTCAAAAACTCCACTTGGAAGGATGACATTTTGTTGAACACAAATGTTAAAAGAAACACTTTATGTTTTCTATTCAAATGAAGTGCAAATGGGAAAATTTCAAGTTGAAAAACTTGCTAATGTTTGAAAACCTCACCTAAAATCTCTCCCATTCAATTGTTATATGTCATAAAACAAAACCTTTACAAGAAACCCTCAAACACTTGAAAAACTTTATTGCACAAACTTGAAATTTGATTTGAAACTTGTAATATTGGCAAAGAATTCACTTTGACACACTTGAAACTTGAAGGTTTCAACAACTTGAAAACCTTTCTTTCACACACCTCAAACTTGAAGGTTGAAATTTTCAATAACTCGAAGAACTATTTTTCACACACATTTTCAAACTTCAACGTTGAAACCTTCAACAACTTAAAGAACTTTCTTCCACACACTTTGAATTTGAAACTTGAAACTTAAAGACTTGAAGAACATTCTTCCACATTTGAAAACTTTCAACACTTTGAAAAAATCTTTTCCACACTCCCATTCACTTGGAAAGGTTGTAAGCTCTTTATATACCACCACTTGGAAATGAACTCCCACTCATTTTGCAAACTAAAAAGCCTTCTCTCAAAAAGGATTCTCTCCTTTTTTCTATGTAATACAAGCTTAGAACCCTTCACTACTTATTGTTTTAAAACATTGTCCCTTCTCTTACTTGGTGTGGGCCCATAACCTATTAGAAATAACTTGAAAACAAGCAAGAAATGAAATATTCAAGGTTCATGAAATGGAACAATTGTATCAACTAACAATAAAATTACAAAGGTTGTATGTTTCAAATGCTACAATCACAAAATTATGGCCTGCAACAACTAACAAGGCTTGAAGGTTTTTGTGTGCATTCAAAAACCATGAAAGGAGATTATGAAAGACTACTCAAAACCACTCCATTATATACTATCTCCTAACCTTAAAGTAGTCGCCACTTAACCCTAACCTAGTCGTCGTCTAACCCTAGTCGCCACCAAACCCTAACCCTAGTTGCCGCTAGCCCTAAGTAGCCTCCACTTCCAAACCTTAGCCACTACTATTCAACCTAACCTAACTACTATAAGGATGTGAATACTATTCATCCTTTTGATGAATGTTTAACACGTTCATCAACATTGGGAATTAGAAACGAATAGTATTTCTAATAGAAAAACATGATGAAGGAATAACTTGGTTACATTCCATGACCAATGTTAAAGGAGTAGTTACTTGTGGTAATTATTAGTTAGTTATTTCTATTTACCTATTTATTTTTTTACGAATTATTAACTAGATTACATAGTTTTTATCACCATTTGAATTTGAATAAAACATAGGACTTTTTTTGTGGAGGAATATCTTGAAAGAAGAGGAAGATATGAGTACCATTGTATCATTATATAACATGGAGTTTTAATGGAGTACAAAAATATATATATTTTGATTTCTAAATTTTTTTTGTTTCCACAATTATAGTTTGTTGTTGATGTTTGCATCATACTTTCATTACTGGGTTTTAATTATCAAAATAATTATAAGTAGATCAAAATGAACAAATTTTTGTTAGTATTAGTTTAGTGCATTTCAATCTAGATTTTAGACTGGAATATAAAATTAGAGACTTTGTATTTACCATTTGGCGACCATCCCAGGGTTTGAATTAAAAGTGATTTTCAAAATGTTGTTTATGTCTTGTTGTTGAAATTTTTATTTCTATAGATAGATAGTGAACTTCAATTTTTTTTTTGCATTTTTTTTGAAATCTTGATCATAATTTTTTGTTTAGGAAATAGATCGAAATAGAATAGTTAACTGTGAGGATTTAGTTTTAATACAAGAGTTTTTTTAGATTTGAATTAGGATGTTGAAAGATGGAAAATAAAATTATAACTACAAGTCTAAGGAGACAATTAAATCAAGTTGTATTACATGAACAAGTGGAAAATGGTGTTGCCATTGATAACAATTTGAAACACCTAAAAAAGTTTTTCGAATAAAACAAAAACATCCATGGATAGAAGAAAGACTTGCAAGGCACATAACATTTCATGCATCATCGATTATTCCTCATAAAGTGCAAACTAGTGAAGCACAAAAGCGCACCAACAATTTGTTGCAAATTCCAAGAAGGAAGAACATAAGATTGAAAATGTAGGTTCACAAGTTGAATTTAGACAAAGGAGTCGAGAATCTGAACTTTGACAAAAAGTTGTGCTAGAATCAACATATCTGATGCAACAACATAACTTTAATACTCTAATTCAAAAAGAAGAACAAAGATACAACAAGTCAAAAAAGGAGGAAATAATACCAAGGTATAGATCTACTTCACATCCTTATCATTCAAACGATAAAGAAAATGAAGAGTTTGGACAAAGAAAAGAGCTCGAGATTTTGAACTTCTGATTCATTATGTTGATGAACAAGAAGTTGCAATTCAAGGTATCAAAATGTCCAGAGGAGTTGAATTGGTATTTGTAATTAGACAAAAAATTGTAGTCTTACCACAAATAGAACCAACAATGGCAAAAGGTGTTTTTATAGCTATAAAAGTGAGGTATAATGAACCCATATTTACACTACTAGAAATCATGTCATTTGCAACTAGTCCTTATGCGACTATGTGTAACCAAATGTCACCTATGATTACAAATGGTTGCCTATGCAACTATTTTTCAAATTTGGATGAAGTTTGGTCTTCTTTTCACCTAGGTTATGACTATGACCTATTTCATCGTTAAATTGCATTTTTTTTATAATGTCTTTGTGTTTTTTACAACATTGTATATACATTTAGTTACAAATGTAACCAAGATAATCACATGTTAATTGTATAAGGTATCTAGGCTACCTAGCTAACAAGGATGTACCTATATATATATACCTACCTACCAACTATAAGCCCAAGCCACATGGTCCCTAGCGTAAGCTTGATGACATGTGGCATTGCCTATGTCGATATATAGGCCCGGACATGACATGTGGGACATAGGTTAGGCCTAGGCCATGCCATGTGGCACTTATGACAAGCCTAAGCCATGCCACATGGCATCTATGTTAGGTTTAGGCCATGCCACATGGCATCTATGTTAGGTTTAGGCCATGCCACATTTCACCTAGCCTAAGAAATGACATGTCACATGGCACATATATATGTTAAGCCATGCCATGTGGCATCTAAGCAAAGCATAGGACATGGCACATATGCTAAGCTTAGGCCATGCCATGTGGCACATAGGCTAGGTCTAAACCATCCCACATGGCACTTAAGCACAACATAGGACATGCCACATGACACATATGTTTAGCCTAAGCCATGCCACATGGCACATAGGCTAAGTTTCAACCATGCCACATGGCACCTATGTTAAGCCTAGGCCATGCCATGTGGCATCTAGGCAAGGCATAGGAGGTGCCACATATGCTAAGTTTAAGCCATGCCATGTGGCACATAGGCTAGGTCAAAGTCATCCCACATGGTAACTAAACACGACATAGGACATGCCACATGGCACATATGTTAAGCCTAGCCATGCCATATGGCACCTAAGTAAAGCCTAACCAAGCCATGTGACACATATGTTAGGTTTAAAACATGCCATATGGCAACTATGTAAGGCTTAGGCCATGCCATGTGGCAACTATATATGACATACCACGTGGCACCTAGGTTATGCTACAACATGCCACATATCACATAGGCTAGGCTTAGGCCATGCCATGTGGCACCTAATTAACCCTTTTTCCATGCCACATGGCAACATGATTAAATTAGGTGCCACATCATTAAATGTGTTAATTAATAAACTAGGTTAGTAAGTTGTAAGTTAAGTTAGAAGTAGTAGGTTAGGCTAGGTAATCACTAGTAGCCCAAGTAGTTGCACGACTAGTTGCAACTAGGTTGCAACTATAAAATTAATCCCATATATTTTGCCTCCCATTTTAGTTTTGTCAGTTATATAAAAAGGTGTTTTAGGAACACAATGTATAAATTAGAATGCAATTACATTTTGGGATGAACCAATAAAAAAGGCTTAACTTTAATTAAACCCAAAAAAAAATGGTATTATTAAGAGATGCCATGTGGTTTAAATCTAGGCCTAGTCAAAGTGGTGTAGCTTTAAACCTAGCCTACGTGCCACATGACTTAAGTCTAGGCCTAGCCTAGGTGATCACCTAGACTAGGCCTAAAAATGGCACATGGCATATGTCTACACCTAGGTGCCACATGGCATATGTGTAGACTTAAATAAGCTAAGTGCCACATGGCACATGCTTAAACCTTAAAACTTAAATGCCATGTGAAAATGTCTAAACCTAAAAAGTTAAATGCCACGTGGCACATGTCTAAACCTAGGTGCCACATAAATTATATAAGTGCCATGTGGCATATGTCAAGTGGGTGCCACATGGTATAATGCAATTAGTCACCAATATAGTTGCAATTTTAGTTGCAAAATCATTCATGTATACATTATACAACGACCATATATGTATTTGATGAAAAAACATTTCATCCATCACATGTGACTGGTTTTCACATGCAACTTGTTGTTTATTACTACAACTAATTTAGTTACAAATGTCATTTACAACTAAACCCTAGTTACAAATGATAGTCGCATGCGACAATATTTCTACTAATGTTAATTAATAGAATGGAAACATAATTAAAGGAATTCCAAGGGATTGGAGTAGAGGGATTCATAATGTGAATAAAGTTCAAAGACCAAATTCTCCATGTTACACATACTACCATCAAATTGGACATCAGATCAATGAATGCCCATTTATTGAAGATAATGTGAGGTAAAGATTTGTTGAACATTTCCAAAATCTAAATTTGGAACCTATAAGAGTAGGGAATCATGGACATATTGAGCTAGAGGATTTGTACCATGAAAGGGTCAAAATTCCAAATAGATTTAGAGAACATATTTGGAGAGAAAACATAGTAGAAATGAGAGCTCAAATTGTGGCAAATGTAATACCTATTTCTATAATTCCTATACCAAGTTTGTCACATCAAAACAATGTTTACCCTTAGAGATATTATGTTTGACTAGTGTAACAATTATATGGAGATTACCCATATTGTACTTTTACAGAATTGCAGCTAGCTTTTTATAAAAGGTACAAAAAAATTTAGAATGGTGAACAAGTTTGCTTACAATTGAAAAACATGAAGGAGGAGAAGAATGAAAAAGTGGAAGTCTATTATGAAAGAATATTGAAATTCGCTAATAGTCTTCAACACAAGACAACCATATTTATGTGTAACAACAATAGGTATGAAGAAAGAAACTATGCAGTAGCAGAAGGAAACAACTTTGGTTTGTGAAGAAGGAATTTTTGAAGTAAAAGCCATAAGTAATTTGTTAATACCATAGAGTAGTAAAAAACTATTAGCTTAAAACCTTCTAAAACATGAATGTATTGTACAAATTGTCACAAGACAAATCATAATGTTGAAACCTATAAAGTCAAAAGAAAGGAAAACGTTGTTCTTGCAATTTATGAGGTTACTACTCAACAAATTAAAGTACAAAGGCTTGTGAGGTATTCCTATCATATTTGTGGTGACACTGGACATAAGATCATAGATTGTCCTAAATGTAGTGATATGCAAAATATGTTTGAGAACAAAGGAGTGAAACCAACAGAGAAACAAGTTGTGGTAGAACCCAAGGTTTCAAATCCTTTAGTCCATATGGTGGATGTGAATATGGCCATCACCAGGAGCAAGATTACTAAAGAACATGTGTTTAAGGATAGAGAGTTAATAAAAAAGAAGTTTGTTGCTGACTAGGAAGAGGAGTAGAGACTACAACAATCTTTTGTCAAAACTATATAGGAGATACAAGCAAAAGACCCACCACAAAATTTGATTCCAAAGGAGAAAACACAGTGGAATACAAGTTTGGCAAGATTGCCAAAATCTAAGGTGTACATTGAACCAATTGTATCACAAGGTTTATTTGTTAATCCTATCAATAGAGTTATGTCTATGGAACAAATATTCCAAGATATCAGTAAATAAATGTTGGAGACTACTTATACTTTGAGGTTAGGTCAATTGCTAAAGATAACATTGGATCTTAAAAAGTATATGTGGCAGAAATTGAAGCTAGAAAAACTTGATTAGGTACTAAATAGATGTCAAAGCCTAGTGTAGCCACAACGGTCAAAACACATTCTAAACTAGATGTAGTTATAGAGGTAGATAACTAAATGGTAATTATCCAAATACAAGTTGGGAAGAACATTGTTGAGGATGTTTTGATAGATGGAGGGGCAAATGTGAACATTATAATGGAAAACCTCAAAACAAAGTTAAGTTTACCCAAACCAAGACTAGCTCCATACCACCTCAAAATGGCAAATTAGAGTATGACTAGACCTCTAAGAATCATAAATTTTTTTGAAACTTTACATACATGGTATTCCATATATAACCACATTTACTATTCTGAAAAATAGTGTGGTAGATTCTAGCTATTCTATGTTGCTAGGAAAACCTTGGTTCATAGATGCAAAGGTTATACATGACTGGGGTAACAATGTCATTACCGTTCAAGGTAATGGAATAGTCAGAACAATATTAATTAACAAGAAATTGGGAGCAGAAACCAAAAGGCTCCAAGTACTTGTTTGTTATGATTTGATGGAAAAGTTAATAAATGAAAAGGAAGATTTGATCTTTGAGATAAAATTGTTCTCAATTAGCACAATTACAAGTGCTTTCAAAATAAATAGTTTCATTACGGAATGTTGGAGTGTTAAAAATCATAAACATTGGAAAATCTAATCTAGAGTAAGGGATATCAAATTAAACAACTACAAAAGTGGTGCCTTCAACAATGAAATTAGAAAACTTTTGTGTCAAACCAAAGGTTTCATTAAAAGACAAGGTTTATCCAAAAACTTATTACCATCATAGCCATGATGATATTCAAATGCATGAGACACCAACAAAAATACAAGTATAAAATCTTTAGATAGCATGTTGGACTTTGACTAAAAAATAACTATTCGTTAAGTTGAATTTGGCACAAAAGCAAATCCACAATACATCAAGGTTAATTCACAATTAATAAAGTAGAAGATAGAGGAGTTTTAAATGTTACTTAAGGAATTCAAAGATGTCTTTGCCTAAACTTACAAAGATCTTAAATGCATACCTCCAAAATTGGCTTAACATATAATTGAATTAGATACCTCAATTCCACTAACACATCAAGCAAGGTACAAATTGAACCCTAATTATGCTACAACTGTTAAACATGACATTGATAAACTATTCCAATTAGATTTATTCAACCAATAAAAGAGGCTACATGGTTATCACCCATAATGGTAATTCTTAAGAAGAATGACAAATTGAAAATTTGTGTGGATTTTAAGAAGTTCAATAAGGCAACAAAAAAAATCCTTATATTTTACCATTTTTTGATGAGGTATTCAATATTGTAGTAGGGTATGAGGCTTACTCATTTCTAGATGGATATTCAAGATATCATTAGATTTATATAGCCCATGAGGATAGATACAAAATAGTTTTTGTAACAAATTGGGGAACTTTTGTTCGAATGGTTATGCCATTTGGTGTCAAAAATGAGCCACCAACTTTCCAAAAAGTAGTTAGTACAACCTTTATAGAATATTTAGACCAATTCATGAAGATATTTTTGGGTGACTTCATAGTTTATAATGATATGGAGAGTCATCTGATGAAGTTTAAACTTTGCTTTTAGAAGTGTAGAAAATATAGAATTAATTTTAACTTAGAAAAATGTGCCTTTATGGCATTTTCAAGACTGATTTTAGGGTTCATAGTTTCCAAGGAAGGAAAAACATTAGACCAGAAGAAGGTTTAGGCAATCATGAACATGCCAATACCTACCAATCCACTAAGTTGATGAGGAAAACAAAACCTTTTATCTGGGCCATAAAATGTCAAAAAACTTAGGATCAGATTAAGCAAAAGTACATGGAAACATCGATTTTAATACCTCCAAGTCAATAATTGGAGTTTCATGTGCACACATATGCATCATTGTTGGCAATAGGTGCAATGTTGGCATAAAACCCAACTAGTAAGTATGACTAGCCTATATTATATGCATCTATATTACTAAATAAGGCAGAACATAATTGTACTACTATAAAAAAAAAACCTTTAACAATGTTTTATGTTTTGCATAAGTTCAGACATTTTTTATTGGGAAACAAATTTATTTTTTATGTAGACCATATGGCTTTGGTGTATTTGGTCAACAAACCATAGGTGTTAGGAATGATAACAAAATGGTTGTTATTTTTGGAATATGAATTCATAATAGTTTATAAACTTGGTAAAACACATGTAGTTGTTGATGCTTTATCTAGATTGCTAGACAATTCAGAACCACTAGGTGTCCCAAATCAAATTGTGAATGCATCATTATTCTACGTACAACCTATATGGATGCAAAAAGTAAAAACCTATTTAGAGATAGATCAGATGCCATAAACTTTGAACCTAGTTCAAAAACAAAAGTTGGCTAGAAAGGTAGAACCCTTCATTCTAAAAAGGAGAATTATGTATAGAGTGGGACAAGACAACAAAATGTGCAAATGTTTGACCACCTTAAAAGCATAGATTATTTTGAAAGAACTACATGAAAGAGTGGTTTGAGGACATTTTGCCATAGATATTACTAGAAAGAAAATTTTGGATGTAGGATACTAGTGGCCCAACTTTATTCAAGGATACTCATGACTTTTGCAAAAGCTATGATAGTTATCAAAAAATTGGAGGATTCAAAACAAAAAAGTTTAGCCAAGTTGATAACAACACTTCCAAAGGAACCCTTTATGAAGTGGGGTCTAGATTTTATAGGTCCAATCAAACCAGCAGGAAGACTAACAAGAAACAAATACATTTTGGTAGCTACAGATTATGCAACCAAGTGAATAGAGGCGAAGGCATTTAGAACCAATACTATAGTATTTACAACCAGATTTTTGTGTGAGTATATTCTAACTAGATTTGGATCTCCATTGACCATAGTTACATACTAGGGAATACATTTCATCAATGACACAATAAAACATCTGATAGATCAGTTTTTGTTGAGCATGTTAGTTTCATTACATATTATCCATAGGGAAATGGATAAGCAAAGTCTACTAACAAAGTCATTGGTAGATTATTGACCAAATTGGTTAATGAGAAAAAAAAGACTTGGATGAAAATTTGTCTACAATTTTGTTTTCATATAGGACTGCTTACGAGGTGGCAACAGGTTATACACCCTACTAGTTAGTCTATGGTTTACATCCTCTAATGCCAACAAAATATGTTATGTTGACTATTAGTGGGACCACAAAGATGTAAAATTAACTAAAATCTTAACATCCAGAATTACAGAACTGGAAAAGTTATAAGAGAACATATTGGAAGCTCAAAACAACGTGGGAGCCAACTAGTGGAGTAGATTTTTGTGGAGTCAACAGAAAAAAACTGAAAAAAAGTTCCAATTTGGAGATTATGTCTTACGGTTCCCCAAAGGAAAAAAAACACATCTAGGCAAATTCAAAAAAAGATGGTTTGGTCCATTTAAGGTACAATATTGTTTACCCAATAATATTGTTCTTTTTTATTTTGTTGACAATTTTGAACTAAACCTAGTATTGGTCAATGTTAATAAGTTGAAACCATAAACATATGTGAATTAGACGTTGAAGGGGATTCATAGTTAAGAGGATTAAAAGTCTTTATAGACCATAGATAAAGACCACATGGAAGAAACATCTAATGAAGATTCAAAAGATCAAAGAGAAATAGAAACCATTTGAATAGATTAGACAATAGTATTAAAAAAAGCCATAGTAAATATGATAAGTTAGTAGGTTATGAACAAATACCCAAACCATGGTTATAAAATTTCACAATTATTGGATTGTGGGGTAGATAAGTCAGTGACGTTAGAATGAAATTCTACTCATCTGATGACTTAGCATAGGCCAAAGGGAATTTGTAATGTCGATAACACCAGGTCATCAAATCCAAGAATGTCATTAGAATTACCTAATGCCACAACCACAAAATTCCTTGGTCAATAGGTATTAACTATAGCCCATGTTGATGTTAATATGAATTTAAGTGGAAGATGACAAATGTCAAACAATTTGAGAAAACACAAATCATTAAAAACAAAAAGTGAAATGTTACTTCATGAAACGAAATGATAACGTTTCAAAAGGTAGTAAACACTAAAGCGACTTTTTATTTTCATTTTTATCAAGCAAGTTTCAATTTTTTTTTTGGTCTCCAAAATGAGTGTTGAAGAAAGTCTTGTGGAGAAATTATAAAGACAATTTAGAGGGAAGTTGCAAAAGTTGAAAGAGGAGGAAGAAAGATTGAGAAAGCAGCAAAAATTTGCAAACATTTTTCCTTTGCAATCTAGGTCTTCGTAAAGAAGTTTGCCTTTTCCTTCTCTAATTTATTATTATTCCTCTTTTCATAAATTCTTTCCGATATCCAAATTTGAGAGAACTTTTGAAGCAATTAGGGAAAATGACAAAGATTGTAAGGAAACATTGGGGGGATATAGCTTCAAAAAGCCTAGAACACAAGTAGGTCCTATGAGCAAGTCAGTCCTATTTTTAATTCAAATTTTGAGGAAGACCAACAAAAGGACAATTTGCACTTGCAACAATAATCATTGTTGCATCAAGAGGAGTATACTCAGGAATAAATTCTAGAGAGATTTCATATTCCCAATAAGAAGCTCACGAAAAGAACAAGTTAACAAACAATGGTTGCAAATTTGCATGGGAAGAAAGTGCGTATTCATCAGGATGATGAGGTTGGGTATGTCTTTACTCCAACAAAGCAAAGTTACAACATCAATCTAAAGAACATTTTACTTTGGACAAGCTTTGGAGAGGAAGAGAGAGCTTGGGCAAATCGAGCTAGATTAATAGGCCCATTTGAAATTGAGTGGAAGACATTTCACCACAACATTATGGTTGAATTTATAAACAATTGGAAGTTGGATCTTGAACATAACAAAATCAAAGTTATGTTGGGGGATGAATAAAGAATAATAAATAAACATGTTTTGGTATAAGTTTTTAGAATTTGCCATACAAGACAGATAGAAGCAAACTAGGCATAAATGTCTGATGTTAGAGTGGCATTAGTAGGTATAACAAATAGAGTCCCTAACACTTGCAACACCAATGAAAGGCGAGTTGTAAAAAGGATGAAGTCAGAATATGCTAATAAAATTGTTACCATTTAGCCAATTATTACTAGAAGGATAAGGTGCAGTATTTAAAAAATAAGTTTGTTATGATGATCTCTAGAGCATATCATGGAAAGTCTATTAATTGGGTTGTAATCATGTATTGGTTAAGGAATTGATCAAATGGGACAAGTGTTAGAAAAATATGATTAAGGGAACATCCAAAAGAGAATAAAAAAAGATGTATGCCATTAAGCCATAATCCTAGGAGTTTTGTTTCAGAAGTTGTTTCCATTAGGAGTAGAATCACAAGAGAAGAAGAAACATGCAAAATAGTTCAATAGGACAAAAGAAGAAATAGTATGAGGGAAAGGTTCATCAAAAACAAAAGGCATGTGTACCTTACACACATCTTTCTTAAAAAGGAAAAACAACCCAAAGATTAGGACAACCAAACGAGTAGTTATGATGTCTTAGTATGATGATGATGAGGAGAGAGAGACTTTGCAGAAGAGGCAAAAAAGACAAAAGGATATTGCAATGAGAGGTAGTATTGATTTTAACAAATAGTAAAATTACTAAGGAAGCAACAACAACAAAATCAGAGATAGAAAGAGAAATGCATATCTCCTAAATTTGATCTAAGACTACCCATTTCTCCAAAGCAAGAGTAGAGGTCAGATGGGTAGGAGCATTAGAAATGGCCTAAGAAGGAGCTAGAATCTCAAGCTCAATAGTCAGTAAAGGAGCAGATACATGATTTTGACCATGATCCACCAGAAGTACAATAATTTATTCCATTACCACAAAATAATGAAGGTATGTTGCCTTCAAGACCAAGTTTTGCAATAAACATGAACGTATTTGGAGAAATTTAGACTGCACACAAGAGTCTAAGTTCATCAAGTACAAGTTCTAGGGGTTAGACTCCTAGGTTTCATAGACCAGGGTTTGTGCAAGGGATAGAAGCATAATTGGATGAGCATAAAAAAATTATTGCTATGTTTCAATAGGCAACAAAATACAATGTATAGATGATAAATATTTTGTTTAGATTTTTTGATTTGGAGATCAAGAATAAACAAATTATAAAGGAAAAGGATAGATTTGTTCAAAATTTGCAAGGAGCTTTGGAAAAGGAGCAGAAGCTCAAAACAAAATTGTAGGATAGGAAAGTGAGAATAGTCAAGTATTGGCAGAATTCTAAGTAGCTAGATAGAAGATCAATAACATGGAGAAGTAGAACAAGGATTTGGAAAACGTTATAATAGAAAGGGATTCCTTGCATGCAATTTTAAAGAAGATAGGTGCCAATTATTAGGGTTTAAAAACAAAGAAGGATACTTTGAGTATAGAGCATAATAAATTTTAGAGAGGCTATAAGAACATGGAAGAAATTTTCTTAAAGCAGCAAAAGGAGGTGGAGGAGCTTAGAGTGGACAATGCCAATGCATATCAAATTAAAAATGAAATACAAAGGCAAGCTGACCAGAGGCATGCACAAATGGATAAAAATTTGTAGAAGTAGATGGCTTTTAATGAAAAGTTAAACAAACTTCTAAAGGAGATTCAAAAGACAAAACCCTTCAATTATGATATTGTATTTGGAGAAAATAGTGAATTTAAGAAGCATAGTACTTTGCTTCAAGTAAAGCTCAAGGCACTATCAATGAAGGAAAAAGATGCAAACTTATGGTGGGATGCAATTTAGGACATTGTTCATAAGGATATTGGGAAGGTTTATAAAAAGTACGAAAGGAATGAAAGGCTATATAGACACATGATTTTTTAGATGGAAAAAATTATGCCATCATCTGAGTATGAGCCTTTAGTTTTATCTCCATAACTAGACACTTTAGATGAGGAAGAAGATAGAGGGGATACATATGGGGCAAGACCATCAAGTACAAGAGTAGTAGAAGAACCAAGAGACTCTAAGGAGGAAAGGATAGCCCTAAGAGGGAGGTTGTTGAACAAATTTTATAACAAGTAAAATTGTTTTTGCAAGAAATCAATTCTTAGGAGTTTGCATCTATAGCCACATAAATAGGGGAGCAAATACAACTTGAAGAACATATAATTCAAGACAATCAATAGGGTCAAATTGGGCTTGTGTTAAAGTTGCAACAACAAGATTAGATTTAGATTACATCAATTCTGTAATCAAATCAACAAGTACAAGTTATATCAGAACTACAACAATAGGGTCAAAATTAAATCACATTAGATTTGCTGTCAAATCAACAGTAGCTACAAGTGACAATAGAATTGTAGTCATAAGAGCAGAGAATAACCTATCAACAAACAAGTATACAATTATTAATAGAGTCATCAAAATAACAACAATAGACTTTATATACAAAAGAGAATCAAACAATGCTTCAACTTGAAGTATAGGTAGAACAAATTGTAATAAAGACAAAGCAAATTGTTATACTGACAAATTCTATTTTTGAATCACAAGATCAGAAACAACAAAACATTTAACTTTTTTAACACATTTTTTATCCAAAATTCTGGGACGTAATTCAGAATATGGGTAGGGTAATGTTAAGAAAGTAATTACTTGTGGGAATTATTAGTTAGTATAATTCTATTACCTAGTTACTATTTTAAGAATTACTAGCTAGATTACATAATTTTGATCACCATTTGAATTTGAATAGAACATAGGATTGCTTTTCCTAGAGGAATATCTTGAAACAAGAGGAAGAGATGAGTACCATTGTATCATTGTAGAACATGGAGTATGAAATAAATATACTTTGATTTTTGGAAAAGTTTTGTTTCCATAATCAGAGTTTGTTGTTGATGTTTTTATCATACTTTCATCACTGGATTTAAATTCTAAAACTAGTTCCAAAAGATCTAAATGAACATACTTTGGTAGTATAAATTTTATTACATTCTAATCCAAATTTTAGACCAAAATATAAGATTAGAAATTATGTATTTACTAATCAACACCATTAACAACAACATGACCAACCCATTAAAACCACACATTACAAAACCAAGAAAACCACATCAGAATAAAGTAGTTTGACATCATATTATGCTAAGTACGAGGGAGAAGACAAATGACTTTCATTATTATATTTTAATTTTCAAACTAGTTCTAAATAGAACTAAATGAGTAAATTTTGTTAGTATTAATTTTATTGCATTGTGGTCCATATTTTAAATCAGAATATAAAATTAAAGATTTTGTATTTACTAGCCAATTATTGTTTTGGTACACGGAATGAAATGACCCATCTTTATAAAATAATCCACCACCACTAAGATGGAATAAAAAAAACTAGAAGGTGGAAGGTCTGCAATGAAGTCCATGGAAATTGAAAACCATGAGGATGAAGGGATCGATAATGGTTGAAGGAGACCATGAAGGTGATGACGAGGATTCTTTGCTTGAACACAAAATCGCAAGTTCGACAAACTCCTTCACACACTTCCAAAGTTGTGGCCATTAATAATTTTGAGACATTAATTTTAAGGTCTTGTTGAATCCAAAATGGCCTGTGACCAAAGCATTGTGCCTAGCTTAGAGAACCTGAAATCATGCAAGGCCATCAGGAACATACAAAAGACCATCATGATAAAGTAGACCATATTGAAACTTAAATTTAACATGATCACTGGAAAAATCTTGGACTTGACGATGACTCTTTAATTAGCCTTGGATGCCAATAACAAAAGGGTCCTTTTTCAAATCTTCATGAATTTGACAAAAAAGGTTGTGTCATCATGAATTACCGATAATGTTTAAAGTCGAAGATGTTCAAGCTTGAGTTTGACATCACGTTGTTGCTTGTAGGCTCTCCCTCCTTAGGCGTGATGTACAAACAATGGGATAACACATCAAGTTTCCTTTGTTGGCACCCAAGGCGATATGTGATGACAAATTGGAATCGAGACAAAAATAATGCCCATTGAGCTTAGAGTTGATTCAAAACACGAGTTGTCATGAAATGCTATAATTTTGTATGGTTTGAATACATAGTGGTTTCATGTTGAATTCCTTCAAGCAAATGATGCCACTCTTCAAAGGCATCCATGATGGATATAATTTTTTTATCATGAATTTTATAATTAATTTATACAAGAGAAAACTTATGAAAACGAAAGCCGACATGATGAAGGAGATTGTCTTCTCCAAGTTGTGAGAGCATGGCACCTATTGTAAAGTTGGAAACGTTTGTTTTTAAGACAAAAGGTTTGGAAGGGTCTACATGAATCAAGAATGGGGTAGTTGTGAAAGAAGCTTTCAAATATTGAAATGCATTATGATCAGCTTCAATTCCCTAAGGAAAAGGTTGATCCTTCCTAGTCAACCAAGTAAAAGGGGCCATTATTGAATAATAATGAGCAATGAAATGTTGATAAAAGTTGGCAAATCCAAGAAAACATTGGACCTCTTGAATAGAAGCTAGGGTAGTCCAATCAACAATGGTTTGAATCTTACAAGGATCCATGCGAATGCCATCTCCAAAGATGATGTAACCCAAGAATTACATTTTAAATTGATGGAATTCACACATTTCCAATTTGGTGTAAAGTCGAACCTCTTGAAACTTCTCCAAAACCAAACATATATGGCACTCATGGTCCTCAATATTCTTTGAGAAAATGAGGATGACATCGATGTAATAAACCATGAAATCATCCAAGTACTCATGAAAACATCGTTCATTAAATGTTGGAAAACAACAGGTGCATTAATAGGGCCAAATGACATCACAACATATCCAAAATGATCGTAATGGGTTTTGAACGTTGTCTTCCATTCATCAACTTCTCAAATGCGCACTAAGTTGTATGTTCCACATACATTAATCTTGATGTACACCTTGGTTGGTCCAACAACCCAAAGATTAGGGGCAAGTGATGGTGAGTCAGTTCAATTGACGCACTCCCAATTCCTCGAAGGACTCAATGTGAGTCCAAGTAGAAGACAACGGAAGAAAGAGGAGTCAAGGCATGCTCCCTAGCTCACAACACTTTGATGCACTCCCAACTCCTCAAAGGACTCAAATGTGAGTCCAAGTAAAAGATAACGGAAGAAGGAAAAGTTGGGGCACACTCCCTAATTCATAACACTTTGAGGGGTAGAGGGGCGTGTTGGAGCTCCGAGATGGGACTATGGAGAGTTGACAAGCTTCGCTCACTCACATGGGCCTCCACACAACCTACACAAAGTGGTTAGTGCATAATTGGAGCACCTTTGGTGCTAGGACGAACCACGAGCAACACGAACACATTACATTCACCACGGCCCGGACTTGGGGGAAGGCACCACCTTCCCCCTTATAGTTTACTTTATGGTTTGCCACGGAGCTTACATACAAATGGCTTTTCTTTCCTGGGACTCCCAAGTGGGAGTCCTGAAATCACGCTAGTTGGGACTCTCGCAATTTTGGAGCCCCATAACTTTGCTAGCAGACCTTGGATCAAAATATGGTCTAAAGAAAAGTTGTAGCTCTCGTCGAGAGCTTTCTAACGGTATGTCGCACGCCCTCTACAACTAAGTAAATCAGGTCGATTTTTTACTTTTTCTGGTCAAGAGTCAAATTGGCAGTTTGACTCCCGACCCTTCGTTTGGCCATAACTTGTGTTTGAAATGTCCAAATGAGCAATGTGAGCCCATTTCATACATTTAAATTCCAAGAGCTTTCCAAGGATATAAAGAACGCCACAAGCCATTGAATTTTGACCCTTGAAATCATTTTCTGAAGTTTTGGGAGTCCACAGGGATCCACCTCCCAAAATGGGAGTTACCTTGGGAATGTGAGGGTTCATTCCCTCATACTCCCTCACACTTTTTTACACTCCCGGGAGTATGTGATGTGACTCACGGGCTTCTTCTTGGCCCGCACCTTTGCGGCCTCTTTGCCTTGACTCCCGGGCTTCCTCTTGGCCCACAACCTTGTAACCCCTTTGCCTTGGTCGCGAGCCCAAAGCTAGGGTTGCGACATCAATCCACAATAGTCAACACACATTTGCAAAAAACCATCTTTCTTTTTGACAAACAGGATAAGGGTGCTAGCTAGAGATTTTGAATGTCAAATGAACCCCTTCTCAAGGCTTTCATCAAGGTATTCACAAAGCGTTACAAATTCCTATTGTGACAAATTATAGATGGGTTCGAATGGAGGTTGTGGTACTTTCACAAGATCAATGGCGCACTCATATGGTCGATGCTTGGGCAAGGTGTCTACATTTCTCTTGTCAAACACATCCTTGAATTCTTGGTATTGAAAAGGAATTTCATGTGGACATGACTCGACATCTAGTGAGGGAAGAACATAAATCAAGAATGCATCTCCTCTTGTGGCAACCTTCATGAAGGCTTTTGTTCCAACAAACAAAGGTTCGGGGCACTTAGGCCTTTTTGTACCATTTAGGTCTTCCTTTTACTTCAAATTTTGCATGTTTTTTACGAAGGTTTCACACTCTAAGGCCTTGTGGTGTGGTGTTTCAAAATGAAGACTCCTCATATGTCAATCCACTTGCAGATTATGTAAAATAAGCCAAGATAATCCAATGATGATAGGATTTCTTGAAGATGAAATGACATTGAAAACAACCTTGTTGGTGTGGGAACCAATGGTAACATCTAATGGTTTGGTTTCATGTGTGATTGGTTTGATGAAAGGTTCCGACCATCAATGACCTCAACTAACATTAGTTTGTTCTTTTCCATTAGAGCAAACTTGTATTGTCACACCAGTTTTTTGTCCATAAAACATGCTGATGTGTTAGAATCAAGAAGTGTTTGGACCTCCATCATCATAAGTTTACTACATTTGACAATGATTAGTACCAAGAAACATGGTGTTGGGTCTAAAAATAGGATGGGACCATTCTCATTGTAGGATGCATCAAGGTCCAACCTCGCAATCCCTATTGAAATTGGACATATTCATTTTCTGATTCTTCTAGTTGTGGATTGGTAATAGAAATGGTGTGTGTTGCATGTGGTCCATGCTTATTTGGGCACTCACAAGCAACATGACTTGTTTATCCACAATATAAAAAAAGATTGTTTGTATATCAACATTGTTTCTCTTGCTCCATGAGGGGTTTGAATCTTATCTTATCAATTTGCATGGGGTCATCCTTTAACGAGGTTGTTGAAGGTTGGGTTGCCATTGTAGGTGAAAAACTCCTTTGTGTTGCCAATGGTGCAAAATTATTTTGTGTTGTTAATGTGGGTTCATGCGCCTCTCTTGTTGATGTTCAAAGAACTTGTTGTCACATTAAACAACTTGTGTAATGGCCTAACTTAATGTTGAAAGGTTTGGCAAGATGATAACAAATCTTTCACATCATTTCGTAACCCAAACTGGAACTAATTTATGAGCATTGCTTCATCCCATGAAATATTACAAGTTAATTGTTTAAATTCCAATGCATATACTACAACTAAACATGATCCTTGACAAAGAGATCTTATTTTGATGCTAGATGTGTGTTCTTTGTCCAAATTTCCAAAGGTGGCATTGAACTATTTAAGAAACACTTCAAACTCATTGAACAAAGGTGATTGATGTTCCAACAAAGGTGCAAACCAAACAAAGGTCATGCATAACAACAAGGTGCTAATGTCCAATTTGAGTTGGGCCAATTGGATATCAATAAGGATGAAGTTGGATGACCAAACACACTTGGTTAACAAAACTTTGAAACTTTGAATGTGTGCCATCAAACTTGTCAGGTAGATTGATTCGTGGTTCCTTTGGTTGGGGTTGTGTTACTGAAATGCATCCCAAAGAGGTCAAAGCTTAATTGGTTTGTAAATGACTCACAGATTCATGAAGTGTTTAATTTTCATGTTCAAGATTCTTAAGGACAACAATGATTTCTTCCATGGATGTAAACATGATTATAAACATTGTGAAAAATGACACTAAAAAAAGGTGGGTAATCCATAACCTTAGTCAACAAAAAGTGGGTAATCTAAGACTTTTTGAAAAAAATTCCTTTGAATAAGAGAAGTAATCCACACTTAATTCCAAAAGGAATTTAAGTCCTAAATGACTTATAAACACAAAAATAGACATAGACCTGATGGAGTCTATTCAAATTGTCAAAAACATGAATAACCACAAGAACAAAGGCTAAAAGAGAGGTTTAAATCTAACTTTCTAACAAAACAAGATTATGTGATTCAAAAACAAAAACACAAGAACTAAGAACAAGAACACGAGATGTGTAAGACAAATGTGAAACAAATTTTTATTTTGCTAACATGTTTTGTAAACATGAACATGGAAAGAACATGACAAGGCTATGGTGCAAGATCGTGCTTAAGATTAGTGTTAAATAAACTAAAGGAAATGAGGTGTCCTACTTTTATTTATCCCCCTTTGGGACCTAGCTCAAAGAAGCTTCCAAGGAGGCTTCTATGTGTGCATCAAGTAGAGATGCTTCTTGAGAACCTTCCTAACTAAGAATTGACTATGAGTTAATTGAAATTTAATTGATAGTTAACTAGGAGTTAACTATGACTTAACTAAGAGTTAACTAGGAGTTAACTAAAACATAATTAAAACTTAAATAGGACTTAACTTAATTCAAAGTTAACTAAAAATGAATTGGAAGTGAACTAAGAGTGAATTGAGAGTTAATTAAGAATGAATTAGGAGTGAATTACAACTTAACTAGAAGCCAATTAAGAGTGAACTAACATTAAATTAGGAGTTAAGTACAAGTTCATTATAAGTCATGGATGAACATTCAAATGAATGAACCCCATGGCATTGCCATTCATGACAACATGTGGATTGAATGGTGGTCCTCAAAGTGGATCTCATTTGGATGAACTCCCTCGAAGTGAATTTTTAGGTTGTTTTCCATTCGATAATTGGTGAGCAAAACCTCTCTTTGGTACATGAGTTCACAAACCATTATTTATTTTATGTACCTTAGTATTGATCAGTATAATGGTTGTCATTGGAATAATGATTGATTGTTGAATAGGTCATTTGTCCGTGCTGATGACTAGCTTAACCACTATGGTGAATTGATAACCAACAGTGTGTTGTGTTTGTATTGGTGGTATCACAAGTTGTTTTAAGACTGGGTGCACATACCCAAGTACATAATTTGTATAATTCCTAAAAATCAAAAGATCAAATCCTTTTGTTTTAGACAATAAGATATCTAGATACAAATTAGGATCTAAGGGAATGTAAGGGGTATGACATTATACCACATTGGGTATGTAAATGTAAGAAAAACATTGGTTCTACATGGTACAAATAATGTAACAGGTGATTGCTAGGTTGGTTAATAATTAATAGGTACTATCATATGACCGATATTAGGATTCATGACTTGAACTCCTTGTATAAGCACATAAGGTAATATTATTGTAATAGTTGGAATGATAGGTTGACGAACATTCATCACCTCATCCCTCTACAATTGTCTTGATTTATCATCAACAAAGGGGCAACAATTTAATTAATGTCTCACATGTTGATAATAACGACAAATTATAGTTCCAACATCTTGATTTCCTTTTGAAATCGGTGTAGAGTGCAAAATTTATGATCTTTTACATTGACTAAGAATTGGTCTAGTTAGCTAGGTGAGATATTTATATGTTGGTTTTTGTCGAACAACTATTGGTGTTGCACAAGGCTCAATAGGTTCCAAATGTTGTATGGAAATTGATTGATTAAAAGGTTTTGGTCAATGCAATGAATTTGTTCCAACCTTTTAGTAAATTGGATTTGTTCCATCTCCAAGTTAATGGTTACTAAATCAATGTTGGGATTTGGTTAATGATTTTGCAAATTAGTAGAAATTGTTATTGGTGTAGGTACACATGTTCTAGGTATGAAATAATTAGAGGTTGTAGATCACCATTGTTGTCATGTGGAAACAATGTCATCAAATTGTTGAATAGGTTCATGATTGCCACCATTGTGAGTATTCGCTGTTCATGGTTGAGTTGATGTTTATGGTGTCACTTGGTGAGTGGTTGAAGGTATGGCTGGGTCCTTCTGCACAACTGATTTGGCTACAATTTGATGTTGTTCATTGGTTTTTACATTATGTGTTGCATCCATGTTTGGTGCATTTGGGTTGATTCATTTTTCGCAAGTTGCACTTGTTATTCATCTTGTATCTATGTAGGTTTTTACACATGTTGATATATAACCTAATCTAATGTTTTCTAAGATTTTTGAACACTACTCTTGACATTTCTTGAAATCAATAGGTTCTAGAAAAGAATTTGCATTATTTTTTAACATAAAATTATGATTGACTCCTCCCAATAGTTAGAAATTTATAAATTTTTTATTTATAGATTAGACATTTGATTTCCTTTAAAAACTTTACACTAATTTCAATCTATTTCCTAATGTTTTCAAAATAAATCAAGAAACAACTTATTTTTAAAATTGCACAAAACAATTAGAAATGTGATACAAACTAGAATTTGCAAGGATTAATGCTTTTCAATTTTGATCTACTACTTGATGAATATAACTAGAAATTTTGAACATGAATGCTCTAAATTATGATCCACTACATGGTCGCCAAATGTTAATGGAGTTTTCTATATTCCCATTAAGTTTTTTGAATTTTTGCTATTATCAATAACAAGTTAAAAAAAATAGCAACATATAAATTCAAAGTAAAAATCTAAATCTTGTGCACAATCCTAAAGCAAATGTACTCAAATTGTAAAACTTCAAAGAATACAAAACTAAAAATAAAATGCTCCAGTCTCCATTTCAAGTTTGAAAAGAAAAACAAAAAAACATTGTCATCCTTCTTCCTCTTCTCCTACTTATACACATCCTAATTCAAAATTTAAACAATATGAATAGAACATTCACTAGCTAGTATGTACATTAACAATTCAAAAGTTAAGAAACTAACTGCATGTTGAAAACTACTTGTTCTATAGACTACCTATTCTGTCAACTATTGGTTTTGAAGACTACCAATTGATTAACTACTTGACGGCCAGTCACCTAACTTCTTGTCATGTCATTTTGTTACAAAAATTTGGGTAACACCAATTGTGGGAAACCACCACTAACACAAATTACCACGAACCATAATAAAAGACTATTGACTAAAAATGAAGCAAGTGATCAGAATGTCATGTTAAATTTTTAAAAGAATATTCAAAATCTTGAATAAGGTTAGAACATTCCGTAAAGAAATGAAGAGAACCATTTAAATCAAGCTAAAGGGTTATAAGGGTCAAAATTGGTGTTGAAGGAAGGAGGGAGAAGGGCACATGTGATAGAAAAATTCTCTTGCACATCAAAGAACTAAACTTTGGGAGGAAAATTGCAAATAAACACCTCTTATCAAAGGTTATGCTCAAACCAAATGCTCCAGCATCTTACAAACTTCCCCAATCCCCCATCAGAAACAACTAAGTTGATTAAAAGTTTTTTCATGTCTTACTACCTCATCACACGACAACAATGGCAATGCCACTAAGAGAGCAACAATATATATGCCATGTCACCACATCCAAGGGGACTGACTCATCTAATGTGAGTGAGAAATGTTTGTTATAATTTGCATCACATGGCACTGCTAATGCAAGAGTTGAACACTTAGACACCTGAAGGAGAGAAAGGTGTCCTATTTTCAATGATTTGGAAAACCCTAAGTGTTTTGTGGGCACCCAATATACATGAACCGCAATTACTTCCACCTTTGAAATACTTGCATGCAAATGAGTATATTTCCTAAATGGTTTTTGAACTGTTAACAGACTAATCTTCAGGATGAAATTATTCTGAGGATTCACTCAAGCTTAGAGCATCTTACAATTGTCATTAACATTTTAGAACCTTCAAGTCAGACAATATATTACATCAAGCAAAAGTTCTGCTTCCAGTATCTACTGTTTCAAATTTATGTATATGAGCACTTCATAAAAAGTGTCAAAAATCTTTGGGACCAACCAAAGTGCATGTCAAAGAGTTGCATGTACATCACAAGAAGGCAACACCTCATATGCATTATAGGCCAGAAGTCTGTTTGTTCCTGAGTAGAACACGAGCTGTGCAATACATTCCTGTGTAAGGCCCTGCTTTCATTTGTTCTTCTTCCACAAGTAGGCAACCACAGCAGCCAACATGACAATAGATAAGCCTCCTGCAAGTGAAGTGCTGAATCTGGTCTGTTTGTGCAGAGCATATCGAGTAGCAGAAGGAAAACAACGCAAATAGAATGCTGTTGTTGCACTTCTCTCAAATTCTTCCAGATCAAAATCCTGCAAAATTAGAACATGTCATTCCAGAGGTTTTGATTGAATTTCCAAAAAGGTTGGTGGATCTGTAATTGAAAAAACCTCCTTGGTGAAAACATTACGTTCAGAGGCTCCCCCCTTAATCAAGGGCCATGGTAGGTGGGATCTTACAGCAGGAAGCTTGTGGATGTAATCCAAATGCTCAATATGCAGCTTCACATTCATCAATGCAGCAGGCCAGAAAGCACCTGGTGTGTCATTATATGCTTGTGCAACTACTTCATAAGCTGTCTTGGCACCCTCTTCTATTGCTTTAAGCACCTTTGCTTCCCTTTCTTCCCAATGTCTGCATGAAAACCACAACACAGTGTAGTCTTTTTAATCCAGTGAATTTTCTCTCTGATGTAGCTCTAGCCATCACTAGAAAAAAATTAAAAATATTTTGGATTTTTTTGCCATCACTATGATCAAACACCCGATAGAGGTACTTGCAAATTTGAAAAGTAGGTGGGTCATGAGCAAGGTGACAAAGAGCATCTCTACCCACATCTGCTTCTAGCAATGTTTACCACATCCAACATGAGTGCTAATTATTTCACCATCCCCACCCATAAACATGAAATATTGGATAGTATAAAATGAGAGATCATTTCAATGTCACCACATGGGCTAATCATTCTGGCTGGACAATCAAAAGCATTCCTTTTGGAGATCATTTAATTATGTTCATATTTACAGGTCTAAGCTTAATTTTACACCATTTATAGGCTGTACTTCATCCAAAGTACTGTGTACAGGCCATTTTATGGCTGCTGGTGCAGATGCTCTGAGTGATGAAAAAGAGCTAGCTGCATAGGTTGGTAAAGAGGAAGTAGGTCACTTTAGAGAGGAAAACCATTTTCAGGTTGTGTGGGTGTTGTGGAGTGGATGTACTAGGGCACATCCTGTTTAGAAGCCCATTTGAAATGAGTCAAGAGGTAGAAGCAAAGCATAATCCTCACTCAGGGAGGTTGCGGTGGATTACTTGATATAGGTGTGAAGCATATGTTTGGGCCAAAGGGTGGGCTTCCCATGTGCTGGTATAATCACTTTTGGTCCAAGATCCAAGAGACAATTACAGGTATCCAAGTAGTCCTGCACCACAACAACATTTCAGAGCATGTCAGAAGAGATCGCTCCACTTGGTCTGTGTAGCACACCAACTCCCTTTGCTGTTGTGAATTAGAGGTGTGAAACTTCAAATTCAATCCATGTTTAGCCTGTCATGTGTTGGCATGAATGTAATTGCAATCTCATCCTCTATAGAGATTCCCAGCCATGGTGTTCAAGACTGTTTCAATTCAGACCCTGGAAGCTTTCAGCAGGCAGGCATTTACAGGCTTCTAAAATTAGGAAAAACTGAAAACTTCTGCCAAGATGTGTTACTATCATGTCTTCACCCTTAGCAGCTACCCTATTTAACCTAGTGACAGACAGAGACCTGCATGTTGCCGCCTGACATTGCATCCAGAACAGAACTTCCCTGTCTGCACACACCCAACCACCACATGAGCTTCAACAACACCATGTAGAGCATTTTTCATTCTTCAATTTGTCATGCAACAGTCTCAGTTCCAAGATATACACTTATCAAACACTTGTAGTCACAATCTTTTTGCATCTATGAGGTGACCAATTGACTTGAGATGCAGGACACTTTGTTTACAGAGACCTTTTGGCACATAATAAATTACTTGTCCCCAATGCACTACTTACCCCACACAGTGATCACCAACAAGGAGAGTTCCTGTGATGCGATGCAAAAGTGCAAGATGACCATCTGTGTGACCCTGCACACATGCAAGTAAGCATTGTTGATAAGCATTGAAATGAACAGTTAGCTGGCTGTCCATTCCAAGACCATGGCATCAGCACCTCCACTTGACATCATCGGACAGCACTGTCAACACTGAACCTGCGATTATATTCAATTCAAGAAGATGGGCATATAGCAACTCACTAACAACAATTTTCTTTGCTAGCAATTGCATCATTTGCCATAAGAAGTGGTTAGTTCCAATAGAAAGCTACTTTCGGAGGTGCACATACCGGGGTTGCTATTACTTCAAGTTCTTGACCAGCAATAAGCAACTTGGAGCTGCCTCCCACAGCAATGCAATGTAATCCAAGTGTAGCTGTCCCAAATTCCAGTATATCAAGTAAGAATAGCTTCATGAAAATGACAAGCATGAGCATTACAGGCAATCATCAAACAGCCATATATTACTTGAGCAGAAATTCACCTTTCCCCATGCGCTTCAGGGTTTTCTGGTGTGCAATGATGATAGCTTGTGGGTTATGCTGTCTTACAGTTGGCAATCCTGTTACCCATCAACCCACCAATGTAAGAAATTGGAGTCAGGGGCCAACTGATCATTCATACCCCACCTGTAGTTGGGTACCATTTCTACCCTCAATTTATTTTAAGGGTCAAAGTGGTAGAACAAATTCTGTGCAACACAGCCCTTCTGCATACATATATTGCACAGACCAGCACACTTTCTCCTCCTAAAAGGCTCTTCTGGCCAAGAAACTATTTGGTATTAATGAGCTTAAGACTGTCCATACCATCAATGTGATCATAGTGGTGGTGTGTCAGAAAGACGAGCAGTTTTCTTGGGAGTTCATCAACAACCTTGGCAAGCTGTTCTGCACCAGAGTTGGCAAGCTTAGAGAGAAGGAATTGTTCCACCAAGCAAAGCAGAGGAGTAGATAATCATACAAGAAAGTAATGTAATCCCAGCAGATAAAAACCCTTGACCCAACAACATCTGTGAAAGCATGTGTCACCCAACAACCCAAAATCCAAATTTGGAGGGCCTGCAAACCTGTGCATTAGCTGCCACTGGGTGACAACCAGGATCACAGATTAAAGCATCGCCAAATGCGTCAGCAGCTGTAGTGTCGATGGCATGTTCCAGAGGTGCAGTGGGAGCAAAAACAACCAGGTTGGTTTTGCTAAAGGGTTTTCCAGTTGCTGATGCCATTGGAGCAACAAAAACACCTGGCGGATACTCCTGTTCGTGAAGGATTCAAAGCAATTAGGATCCGTGCCACCAAAGCTCCCATTCACTGAGCAACAAAAGCTCCCAAAAAAGCCAATCCAGCATCCAAAGTGCAGCGCCACTAGTGGTCATTTTGGTGGCTTGTTTGAAGACTGCAGTTACCTGGCCCTGTACACTTAGGTTGTACTTGAAGGACAAGCCAGTTGGGAAGTGGGAGGAGAAGACAAACATAGCCAGCGGTCCAATGCGCTTCTTCTTCTTCTTCACATCCGCACTGACCAGCAGGTTGTATGCTTCATGTGGGTCAAACCATTCCCCATCAGCTGAAAAGCAAGCATCATCAGTGCGGAAGGTTTCGATGATGAAGACAATGGTGTGGACGGCAGGTCCAGGTCCAAAGGCAGGTTCTTCTACATACTTCCAATAACGCCATGACTTGCATGGACCGTCGCTGCTCGGATGGATCCAAGTTTGAATCTGCGCGACCCCAAAAAACACCCCGCAGTAACAGCCTCTGATACGTTAATTGCTTTCATATCTGTCACTTCGAAAAAGGCAAGGGATTGCCATGGCACAGAATCCATTCAGGTTGCAGAACACTAGCAGCTCTTGAACGCAAACTTTTCGACACAGCATTTATCAACTGCATTGTTGTGCCTGCAGTCCATTAAGTCCTAATTTTGGTCATTTGGGTGAGTCTGGAAAGAAGGTCCGAGTTCAGCGACATTTCGCTGCATGCTGTGCAACACACGAAATGCACCACACAGCTACCTGTGCTACAGCATCGCCGACATCAAAGCCCTTGAGGCCCAAACACTCGAGATTGAACTTCACATTTCCCATGGCCTTCGCCAGCCGCTCCTCCTCGATACCACTCTCGCATGCCCTCGCCCATGTCCCCTTGGTACCACCACGCTTCAGCGGTGCCGACGCTACGTCCCACACATCCGTGTCTCCCCCGCTCGCACCCTCGTCGGGCCGCCTCTGCTTCACCAGGAACAGCTGACAAATTTCCGACTCATCCGCATTCTTCACTATCAACGCGATTCTGTGCTGCACCACATTTCCTCCCATCTTTCTTCCGCTCCTCTCTCTCTCTCTCTCTCTCTCTCTCTCTCTCTCTCTCTCTCTTTCTCAGGAGCATAGGCGAAGGAAAAAAAATCAAATCAAAGAAGCGCCCTCTTGTGCAAGCACATCGCCACAATCATGCTCTCTGCTTGTATCTCTTTACCTCACTCTTGACCACAATGCCTTCAACTCTCTCTGTGTGTCTCTCTGTTGATCAGCAAAGAGGCACAACGGTATGTACGTCTCTCGATTTCAATTCTCCCTCTCACTAGCAAACGAGGACCGGAGACAACACTCTCGATTCAATACCCACAACTTTCGCAGACTTGTTTAAAGCAGCATTGCAAACACTCTTTGTACCGCCTTTTTATAATCCCTTACTGCATGATCTCTCTCTCTCTCTCTCTCTCTCTCTCTCTCTCTCTCTCTCTCAAGCTGCGCTAGCGATGTGATCCTTATACTTTTACAGTACTGCGTCTGTTTGATTGAGAAAGAGAAGGGAGGGAACCGCAGCAAGTGCAGATGCGTGCGGACAACAACTTCCGTCTATTTGTCTCTTTCTTTCTTTTTTTCTTTGTCTGGGTGTGCTTGAGAGTACAGATGGAACTGAGGCTTGTAGTTCATTTAAAAGCACGATTTTGATGAGAGTCACGGGTGTTGGTGGTGGTGGTGGTGGCGGCATCCTCTACTACTGTCCTTCAATGTACTTTTTGCTTTTCTTTTTTCCTGTACTCACGCAGCAGAGAAATAAAACAACAACAAAAGTGGCACAGTTGAGTCACAATTCTAGCGCTTGCAAGCGTCCTCAAGATTCTTCAGCGCACTCATCGCACACTGCTCCAAAGCACGAGCTGCATACCTCGCAACAGACAAGCAACAGACACAAAACACCCGACGCTCATGTGCAGCACGCCCGCACCAGCATCATCATGGAATCCGTTTCCCTTCTCATGGAATGTCTAACGAAGTTATGGAATGTCTAATACATGTAACACCTCGCTCATGTGCAGCGCGCCTGAGCGTCATGGAATCCGCTTTCCAAATCACGGAATGTGTAATAAAGTTACGGAATGTCTAATACACGAAATTTCAAAGCTCACCCGAGCGTTGTGGAATCCGGTTTACGTGTCACGGAATGTCTAATATGCTGCCATTACGGCAATTGTGGGGGTGGGGCTCTCAAATATCTAATGATATTGTAGAAAGCATAGTGTGGGTTTTCCTTGTCAACAAAATCTCCTGCCAAATTGTTGTAATAGTAGTGGTGTAATATGCTCTTGACACCTTGTGGTTTACAACTACTCAAATGTGTTCAGCTTTCAACCCTCAGAAGAATATTTCTTTGGATATTTTTTCTTTTAAAAAACAGTATTCACTTTTGGAAATTATTGAAATCCTTTTATATTCAGATTAAAAGTGATATATATAAAATTTATTTAGACATTGGTTGTAACTTGTAACGTTAGTTGATTAAGAAGTTCTTTGTAGGTTTCCAGGGCAAGCCACAGGGGGTGTGATGAGTGTGATTAATATTGGGGTATTTTATCAGTTTGCATTATAAAATTTCATCAATTTAATATTCCTAATGTTAGGAGGTAAATGAAGTAAATAATTTTTTTCTAACGACAAATTCCTCTACAATCCCATGAAAGTCCAAATTGTTGGCCATTTAACCTAAAGGTTGGAAATTAGTTTGGATTATATTGATGAGTCATGAAACTGATGAATTTTTTCAAATAGTTTGAGTTCCATTCTCCCCAACAAATTACAATGCAAGTTGAAAACAAAAGTGAGATATTCATCATATTCTCATTGAATAGTTCTATCTTTAGAATTATTTTTTTGTTGATTTTAAATAAAATGTAAATTCCAAAATTTTCAAGAGAGAGAGCTGATGATCTTCAAATAGCATATGATAACTAAGCATTTTATGTTTATTTCTTTTTAACCATTTGAGTACTGGAATATTAGATTTCACATTGTTAACACATATGAGAAAACAAATCCCAAACAATTCCTTGGGACAGGCCCAACTTGCATCATGCTAGTCTCTTTATCATTCCTATTGTGTCACATATGGACCAAAAAGAATACGGTTATTAAAAGGTGGAACATGGGTAGGTACTCTGTACATAACTAAAACACTCATGTTCATCAGAAAGGAAAAAAAAACCTTGTAGACATAAATAGGTTAATTCCACATTTAATGTGTATTTTCAAGTTCAAACATCTTTATTTTTTGTCTTTTTAATTAAATAAAAATATATAAATCCTTAACTATTATAATAAAATTCCAATTGTTGAAGAAAGAAAATATTCAATATTTAATCCTAGATATGACTATTTTATTTGGACTAATCTGATATTAGTCATATCAAGGATTAAATATTGAATGTTTTCATTCTTCAACAATTGGAATTTTATTACAATAGTTAAGGATTTGCATCTACTTCAAACATTGCTAAAATATGAAGAACCATTGAAAAACCACAATTCATCATAACAAGTGTAAAGTAATTATCTACCAATTTTAATTGAAATCTACAATTGGCCTTTTGAAAAAGCAATTGTGTAAACCTGTAGGATCTTACAAACTAAAAACATCAAATGGAATTATGGCATAAAAATTTCTTATGGAGATTTTACTTTTCAAATAAATTTATTTTGTAAAAATCATGTTCAAAATTGGGTTGTTGTATTTGGGTAATTTATATACAATGGCAACCAATGCATTTTTCTTACCACATGGCCTTGATATGAATATTTCCATGAATGTTACTAGGGGGTCTCAAGTATAGTTATCATTACATAAACAATATCATTGTCTAGAGGTACTGTGGACTGTTAAAATGCACCTATGGTGAAGTTCGCATATATATATAGAAGAGAAAAATGGGCGTGCACGGGTATGATACTGGTTGGCGCATCAAGTAAGACTAATGCAACTGGCATGAGGCTGGTATGACTTGAGTCATATTGAAGGGCAATATGGGTACAAGGCTGTTATTGCCTGGAGTGGTGCCAGCTGGCGTTCCATGATACCAATGCATATATTGGTGCTTATACTAGGTCATTCCCTCAATACCAGACCAAAAATGGTTTAAACCTGAATTCTCCATTTTGGTTAACTATTTCCATTAAAATCATAGAACCTGGCAAATAATAGGGGATAAACAATAGTGTCATGTGGAGCTAGGTAGGAAGATAAATTAATATCTTAAACCACCCCTAAGGGACTTTCAACAATGCATATGGGATGGTAATAGTGGGAACACATGAAAACCCTTAGAAAACCCATTGGGAATGAATAAGTACCTAGTAACTACCATATTGAAAGCACATAAGGGATATCAAAAAGAAACAATTTGGAGTGCATTGGGTGGAACATGCAAGAACATAATTAGAACAAAGGGGAGGAAAATGAGCCTTCAATTCTCTCCATAGCCAAAAAAATAAAAATGGAGTCCCACAAAAGAAAACCTCCAAAAAGAAAACAATTTATGCTTAGTTGATGTATATTTGTGGGGTTCTAGTTCTTTGGAAAATATTAGTTCAATTGAAAATAGAATCTTGGATTGATCCTATATATAAAAGCAAACATGGTGTATGTTTGTCTGTGGTGACAAGTAGGGCAGGGCAGGGCGGCCAGGGCAGACACCCGCCCATAGCAGGTCATTTTCAGTTACGCTTGGAAAAGCAACAGTGGTGGTGTCTGTCTGTGTGGGCAGTGCCTGGAAGATTCTTCCAGTCACTGCCCGTTCCCTGTGGAGCTTCCTCATATGTAATTCCCCAGATGTAACTGATTCCACAGAAAAAAGAAATAAGGGGCAGTCTGATTTTTTGAGGCAAAAGATTTGGTAGACCAGAAATAAAATATTTAGGCCTTGGACAGCCCAAAATCTTTTTTTTAAAATTTATTTATTGACCAAGACTACCTTTTTTTTCTTTTAGCTATTGTCCGTCCCGATTAAGGGGATGGATGAAATGTTCGTCCGGCTTGATGACGGGACGAATTTAGGGGAAGACCAAAAAAAAAATATTTAGGCCTTGGACAGCCCAGAATCAATTTATTTATTTTTTGTATTGACCAAGACTACCTTTTTTTTCTTTTAGCTAATGTCCGTCCCAATTAAGGGGATGGATGAAATTTCCGTCCAGCTTGATGACGGGATAGATTTTGGGGAAGCTTTTTTTCTTTTAGTTACTGTTCGTCCCGATTAAGGGGATGGATGAAATGTCCGTCCGGCTGGATGATCACAAAATAATAATAATAATAGAAAACACATAAAAATAAAAAAAATAAAAAGTTAAAATTTTCTAAAAAAAACTAAAACGCGAACCAAGTTTAAAGAAACCGGGGGACTTCATAGTGGCCGAAGGTCACAGGCACCCACTAGTATGATAGAAAATCAAGCTTTAACAAGTTTGCCAAGGCCCATTTTGGGATCCTATAAAGCCAAAGTCTTTGTAGAATAACAGGTATTTATGGACAAACCCTTGAAACTTCACAACATGAACCATTTAACCATAATAATTGAGCTCACTTCTACTTTACATAAGAAACTTGAAATTTTGGTTCTTGGATAAATTGTCATTGGGCTATTGTCTCCTCTGGGAAGTGGTCATTTTTTGTTACCAAATTGGAGCAATGGACTTGCCCAAATGTCACTTGAGGTTTGACACTAGGTCAAAGTAGTTTTTTAAGACTAACCTCATCTTGTAGGACCGATTCCTTGGTGCAAAAAGATAACAATCATATAAACATTCAATTCATTCTTTTTGGTTACTTTTGGTCGTAGTTCATAGTTGTCTAATGAATCTAACAGTATCATGACCAAAGGAACCAATAGCCAATGGGAGATTTTTCAAACAAGAATTGGGTATTGATATGGGACACAACTTGGTGCCATGTTCTTATATCTTAAAAGCTTCAATAACCTTGGTAACTTATTTTCAAATCTCGGTTTTCTTCATGGTACTTATTTATCTCCAATAGTATCCAATTAAATGAACTAGGTGAAAATAAATTAGCCCATATACAATTATTTTCACTTTTTATTGGGGAGTATTTTTATGCAAATCCTACCCTAAATTTGAACACTTTTAAACCGGGCCAAACAATGAAAAGCCTTACATCTGCTCTATTGTTTGTCTAAAGAACATATATCCAACATGAACCCTTAGTGCAATGCAAATTCTTCAAGTCCTGCTATCAAGCCCTGCTGTTGTCAACTCCCCTCCCCAACTCCAACGGTAAGTAGATTCTCATCACAAATTGGCCAGAATATTGGAAGGTTTTGAGCAGAGTTGTGCTGGTACCTGGATCCAAGTGTTAAAACTGGCAGTTTTGGATCCAGGTATCAAGAATCTAATTGGATTGAAATGTTAAGACCTTGAGACCCTTGTGAACCATTGATAACCATTGATCGTGGTAGAATCGGGGTAAAAGTTGAAACTCTTTACCTACTTATTTTCGGTGAAAGAAACTTTGGAGAGTCTCCCTGGGTTTCAATGGCATTTACTTTCTTAGGCCTTTTTTTAAACATTTGCTGTGCCATTTCAATGTCTTAGATGGTTATTATTAGGGTTTAGAATTTCTCCCATGACTTTGAAACAATATCTTTTTCATGGATGATTATAGGATACTAAGATTTTGAACTATAGATCATAGTTTTCATTTTTTAAAATTACAAACATATCTTGCATAATGCACATGTTTCATACATATTTTAATGTGTTTTTGTTGTTTTAAAAAAGTTCTGTGACAATGTGTGATGTGTAGGAAAATTAGACAATTGAATCCATCAATTTGAATCAAATGAGAACTTTTGAAAGCCTAATTCTAAATCCTAAGTGCACCTGAAACTGCATTCACTTATATTTTTAAAAAAATTCAAAACCTTACTTGAAAGGAGAACCAAAGTTATAATATATATTATACCCAATATTGTATGTTCTTTTAAAAATCAAGGCATGCACAACACTAGTTTAGAGCTTTCCCATTTGTCTAATGTATTGACAACTTTATCCCCCACCCAAGATTTTCGTCAGAATTTGGATGGAATACTCCAAATTTTAGAACCTTTCAATTTGTGTGAATTAGGCAACCACAACTTTGTCATTTCTGTTCCTCCACACAATATATGACAATAGCAAAAAGTGGACAACTTAACTTAGTTAGGTAGGAGCAAGTTTGGCATTGTGGGGCCCTATTATTTGGCTTGCCTTGCAAGGTAGTTTCATAATGTAGTAGTGTCTATGCAGTTCACAAAGCTGATGTGAAATTCACAACTAGTAACAAATTCATTCCACATGTGAGGAAGGAATGCAAGTGATTAATTATAATTATGCTTTACAAATCACTTCTGCAATGTCATAACTTCTGAATGAATTCATTTCTTCACCAGTCCTCTCAAGTATTAGAGCAGGGGTCTGAATCAACAATAATAATGGAGTGCTAAGTATCGCACACATGAAGTGAGGTTTGAAATTGAATAGTCATCTCTTAGTAATAGGTGAGAAAAAGGACCCTTGAATCCAATCCAAGTCCTCTAGAGAAAGACAATAAAGTATTCATTTGCTTTTTATTCTCAATTACTCTTAAAATATCTCCCCCAGCAGCAATATAATGGCCTGTACTTCAGATGAAAACATTATCCAACAGAGTTTGTTGGGCCTGTAAACAAGCACAAAAAACAGCAATATTCAAAACAGCCAGCAAAAGAAAATGATATCTTTGAATTAGCCGACCATAATAGTTGACATGTGTGGTGGCAATTAACCAGCCTCCCAATTTATATTGTTCAATTTTTCATGTTTATGGGTGAGGATAGGGAAATAATTACTACTCTATGTTCTAAAATTTGATTTGGTAAATATTTGTAAAGGCTGAAATACAGGGTGTGGGTAGTAGAGACATTCATAGTGAGTTCCTTTATCTCTTTGCCTCACCTTTCCATGAATGCAATAAGTGTTTTGTGTCATATTCAAACAAATTATAAGCATTTTCCTCAACAATACATGTAACCATTTGTTGGCTCTACTTTTGGCGTTGTCAATGTCAGTTGAAATGCAAAACAACCAGTAATGAAGGTGCTTGAAATGTGAATGAGCAATCAAAAACCAATTATGCTTTGGAATTGGGCCTGGAAGAACCTGTTACCACCTAGCAGAACGGTGGCTCACCTTATCAGGCTAGTTCTGTTCATAGTACAAAAGTGCTACGAACTTTACAACAGTACTTCCAAAGCTGTTCCACTTCTGTTGGGATAAGAACCACAAATTCTGTGTAGGAGAAGGGCCTGAGTACAGGCCCTTCCAGGATTTGAGATCTGTGCCCGACGCCAGTAGGCACGGGAACAGGTCGAAAATCATGGAAGGGCCTGTACTCAAATCCTTTTCCTACATAAAGTAGAGCTGGGATTTTTCACTTTTTAGAAATAGGGAGAGGCTGGCTAGTACCTTCGGCTGGTCAGAAGATCCCAGTACAGCCTGGCTGGAAACTTCCACAGCAGAAGAACACGCTTGCTGAAAACAAGTTTCTTCAGGCTCGTAAGGGAGCTGAAAATACAAATGAAAAATCCAGGCAGTGCTTTATGTGTGAAGACAATCCTCTTCTTTTCAAGAGTTGTAAAAATGACTGGCCAAGAAAGTCCAGATCCATGTGACCCCACATTTGAACCTCAAACGAACGACGACTCCCATCATAAGACAAATGGCTGGAATAGAAATTACAGTAAGGAACAGGGGAGTTACCCTACTTGTAATCACAGGTTTGAATTCATAGTTTGGCTTCTCTCCTAGAAAATGAATGTTTAGCCCCCTTGGTTTAATGAAGGTTAGGTAGGACAATCTACCAACAAAGCAATCTTCTAATGTTTAAGTGCAGTAACTTAATCTACCAAACTTTCTTTTTCGCATCTGGGCACATAACTTGGCCAATTTGTGTTTCTGAACCAATCGTCTTTTAGCTTTCCTTTATTTACAATTGGAAAAACCTAAAGGCCTTTGGAAAGTTGAACATTCCTCTTTTTCCACCTCCTACTTACCACCTTCTTTATCAAGTATGTTTTGACAGTTCACCAGGTTTCTTGTTTCTTCCTCATTGCCTGGAAAGAGTGGGGTAGGGCATACAGTAGAACTTGTATATTATCATCTCGCCTTGTTTGATTTGAAGTCTATGAGCATACAAGACACATTGCCTACTTCGGTAAAGCATTGATGTCTGAAATTGATATTTAACCATGCAAAATAACATGTTTTCATGCCTGTATAAATATATCAGACTTTGTGTTTAGATTGGGGTTGTTTGATTTGAGAAATTGATGGACTTGGCTTTGTAGAATGATTGTTGGCTTGCATACCCAATGTGAGAGGATAGGCTTTGATTTACCATCTTGTTTCAATTTTTTTTTTCTCGATTTAAAATCTTGTGTATTTTGGATATCTTCGATAAAATCTTGATAAATATCAAAGATCTTAAATAGTGAATAAATTATTAGTGGTGCAAATATATTCAATCCATATTTGATAGATATTATATCATAGTACCTAGCTTGGTTAGGCATTATATATTTTTGAAATTGTCAAAAATTATGGTAAATATTTTACTACTATGCCAAAATTTTGAAAAATAGCATAAGGAAGTGTCAAACTTTGAATGATAATCTCTTACATTTTAGAAGGGTGTTACAAAACACCAAACATTGAACCTATGGTCTCATACATTGTTGGAAGGGCTAGGTTTGCAAAGTCATGGTTATCAAAAGTGTTAATTCATTTGCTTAGTTGAGTCACAATTAATTTAGTGATAAGTTAAGTTAGCATAGTTAATTGCATTTTAATTTGAAATTCATTTGAGTGTTTGAACTATTTGGTGTTTGGGATATAATCTTTAATTGTGGGTTGAATTCCAAAACATAATATGTTTTTTGCTTTGTAATTTTTTCTTTGTTTCATGCAAGTTGTTTTGCACACAACTTTGTGTTTTTTTTTTTTCTTGGCTTTGGTTCATTCTTGTTGAAGGTAAGTCATATTTTGAATGATTTAGGTATGAGTCATTTAGGTATGATGCACAAATTAAGGTGTTTTTTTTTTTTTATATAAATATTTTTGTGATGTGGAAAATGATAAGTGTATGCATCAATATGGTAGTGCACTACATGGTTGAAGGTCATTTTTTTCCATCTTCATTGTTTCTACTAATGTTTAATTGGCCATTTTCACCTTCTTTTTCCTTGGATGTCATGTTTCATACATGTACTTGTAACCTTAGGGATAGGCAAGATTTTGCTTCAACAAATGCCAAAGGAAATGGTTGGATAAAAATGAGAGCTTTAATGCATGATGGTGGTGTTGATACCTTGTTCTTCCTATCCATTGGGAAGTATGAAGTTTTCTATGTTTGAGAATTTACATATTCGTGAAAAAGAAAATGCATCAAATGAAAGCTTCATGGGAGTGGCGAAGTTCATAAATGTGTAGTTTCATCTTTACATTTGAAGTTTTAGTTGCCATAAGGTTTTTCTTTTTCCCCAGCGTCTTACATTTTGATCTTTTAAGAGTTTTCCATCATGACATTTTAGGTGATCACACATGCACCATGTGCATATGTGCCATGAATGAACATTGAATGTGGCAAGAAATGAGGAGGAAGTTGAAGACATTCTTGAGATGATCACAAATGAAACTTGTATGTTCTAGGTTCAATAGTTGTTGTTTATGCATCCTTTCAAGTAGGTGTTAATTTTATGATTGTTCCATATGTTACATTTTCATTTTAGATGTCAATTAAAAAAAGATTATTTAAAAATTTATTTATGCTTGAATGGCTTTTGGGACATTGGAATAGTTGCAAGTGCTCAAGATATAGAGATATATGGCCTTGAAATGCCTATGTAGTGTATGGAATCCATGGGTGTGTGAAAACATTCGTAATGCAATGTTTGTTTTGGTAGTTTCTAAATAAAACAAAACCACATAGGTCATAAAACATGTTTTGAATAATTTTCCATTGTCCACATATTTTTATTTGTTATTATCATTTTATAATAACCTTGAGCCCTAAGGAGACACTAAATGTTAAATTCTAAACTACTTGCATCAACCAAGGATTTAGGGGGAGGGGGGTGAAGTGAAGGATTTTTTTTCCAAACCTTATTATTATTTAGTCTTTTAATATGCACATATTTCAATTTTCTTGTATTTAAATTCTATATTTTTAGTAAGCTTCGAGTTGGAAAGGAAATCAAAAGTGCTCTTTCAAAGGTAGATCACTTGCATAGTGAGATTGGACATGCAAGAATAGTTATTTTAGTGTCTTTCAACAATTCATTTCACTATAAGCAAGGTCAAAAAAAATTGTTGCCGATGTAATTTTTATTACAACTTATAAATATGAGATTTTGAGATAAAACAATAACAATTGTCAATACACCTTGTAATTTGAAATACTAATATTGGCCAATGCAAGTTCAATTTTTAACTAATTCCAAATATACAATATGAACATAACAAGAAACCTAATTTGACAACAATTCCTATGATCTTGCAATATAACATGTTTAACACCTCAAATGATCACAATAAAATATAAGTTAATTATTCTTAACCCATTGCATTTTATGTGTTTGTCAAATTTATTATGTTGCTTTTAATTGTGTACATCATGTTGATGATTCCTCATGACTTAATTTCATTATTTCATAGACCTTGTGACAACATTTACAAAAATATATGAATTTGATAATTGTTTGTTTAGTAAGTTAAATACTAGACCACATCTAAGTTTTGAATGAAATATGAAAATGAAAAAAAAAACACATGAATCAAAGTATAATTATCATCCTAGGACAAGGTCAAACAAATTACTTACTTTCCAAAATAATAATGAACAATTAGATAAGGCTTCAATTGATAATAAGTAGAAGACATGATTTACCAAACAAATGGAAAACAATATAAAAGTTCTTAAGTTAAAAGCTCCTAATCTACTAATTAAATCTACTAAAAACTAATACTTAAATTGTTTTGTACATATGTTTTTTTTTTAAATTTTATTTTCTAACACCATGAATTATTGTATATCCTATATTATTTTTATTTTTATTTTCAAAATAAAAGACCCTATCATATAACTAATTAAATTATAAATTTTACTTAAAAATCAATATATGGGACCTTATATTTTCACTCACATATTTTGTAAATTCAAAGAAAAGTCTCCCCTTGGCCTTGAACACAAAACTTGACATTGCAAATTTTGTACTTGGTAATGTAAAGGTTTTTTGATGGAATGATGGATACGAGGGAAAAACACCCATGTATCATCAAACAAACATGAACCTAAGACGAAAAGTAATTAAATAGTTAAAGATTTTATAACAAATGTTTAAATGTTTTCATATAACAATATAAAATTTGGCGTGTTTATTATTTTCCTTGGTTTGCCTTTTAGTTAAATAGTCTTTTTGTAAAAGGTGTAAAGATTAAAGAAGCTACTAAAAATATGTTTGGTTAGTGATCACATTATTATTCTCAATGCTTAATTTCAATGTAATAAAATCAAAATATATTTCTATTCAAAGACTTTTGTCAAATTTTTAGGGTTGATGGTGAGCAAAGTGTTAATGGCATTAACCTTGATGGATTGTAGTTGAAAATAAAAAGTAAACACTTTTGTTATGCCACACTTCCTTTAACCTTTCATTATTATTTGTTACATTTCTTTGATTTCTTTCCAACATGTATGTAACCATTTAAAGATTTGAAGTTTTAAAATATTCATATGTAGATTAATTAAATAATCTTGTCCATTTTCAATTTGCTAGTTATTCATTGATGTTGTCCATTTGTTGAATTGAAACTTGATGGCATGTTTGAATGGTCTTTAAAATATGACATTTGCAATTTGTAACCTAAATATGTATTCGGCAAAGTATAAAAATGGCCAAAACATTAACATGATTACTCTCTTCCAATCAAAAAATATTTATTTTATGAACATTTTAGTTCAATCATTTGACCAAATCATCTTTTGGTTTTGTTGTAGGTGATGTTTTTCAACTTGTAAATGTAAGTGGGCCAACTAAATCTTTTGTACAAATTGGTTGGATGTTTCCAATATAGGTGAATGATTTGCAAAAAATGTTAGGTCATACCTATTAACATTACATCTTCTTCTTTCAATTGGTGATGGGAGTGAATGTTTGAGGTGTTGCTTGCAAACATGATTTGAAGAAGCAACAAAGTTTGCTTGCTATGGATGATACCACCATTGTGATTTTTAAAAAAATCCTCCATCTTAAGAATTTTCAATTGTTTCTTGCCTATATTTCGCAAGTATTTTCAGATGCAATTGAGACAAGGTGAACTTCTATTTAATGGTTCTTTATTACTAGCCAAGAAGGAATGTTGTAAACCTTCACTAGCTATGCAATCTATTAATTCATGTTGCATCGTTACTCATTACAATTTGTTGGGATTTTACTTGCTACATTTGTTCCAAGTTTTGAATTATTAACACATGTATTATTTGACAAATTGGCAAGCTTAACATTCCTTGTGACAAAGAATCCATAGAAACTTTTGTGGAAAACTTCAAAGGAAATCCTTTCAACCATCACCCAAAGGAAATTTGGTTGTATAATACATGTTGAAAAATGTGGCCTACTTCACACATCTTTTGGAGCTTTGTAATTTGGACATCTTTTAAAGCAAGATATTCCTCTAGGATGGGTGACTTATACTTGTGAATTTTATAATTATGCCCCAAGGTGTTGAATGAATGTATTTATTTTTCAAAATTCATTTGTTTATAAACCAATCAGATTTTTTTTGATAATGTCTTATATGGGACTAAGATGCATGGTTTTCCTGGTGTCATTCTTAAATGATTAATAACATGAAAATTGTTATCATACCTTTATACAATTGCAACAATTGATGGCCATAGCTTTGGTTCAAACTAGTTTGTGTAAGCACCCCATTTCTCTCTTGGGTGAAAGCACACTAGGGGGGGCCAAAAATGTTGTCACATTGTATTGTTTTCTAGGGGTGTCCATGTTTGAACTTCAACCATGGTAATATTGGAACATATTTTCCCAAAATTTTTGCATGATATGGTAGATTATAACACAAAAAATTCAATTGCAAAGAAAATTCCAATTTATATTGTGTGATTCCAAACTATATTTGTGATAAAAAATGTATATCGTTATGTACAAAAAAGTACAAATATATTCAAAAAATGATTGAAATGATTTTTAGTTTTTATGAAATTTGTAGTATCTATTAAACATCGTGATTCCATATGATTGGAATAAGTTTGTGAGCCATGTGAAGAATTTGATAATTATTATATCACAAATGGGCGGTTTTAGGGGCAAGACCCTAAGCATGTGGTAAATTAACATTTTGACAAGATATGTGAAGTGGGTTGTTTTTTAAATTTCATTTTAAACAATTTTTGGTCAACTAATTAAAACCTAAACCTAGTGCAATCCAAAAACAAGCTCTATTGTATTGTATATACCATAAATATACTCATTATTCCTTGAATTTAAGCTTTTAAATTTTATTTATTTATTTCAAATAATGTTAGATATCATTAATTTTGTGAAAATCAAAATATCAAGCCCAAACACCAAAAGTGAAACCCAAAATTAAATGCAATATGTTTTGCAGAAATATACTTTACATACATTTTATGAAAGTGCCAAAATGACTCCCCCATAATGTGCTTTCACCTTCTTATGTTCTTGTCCAACATCATTTTTCTTGATATTTTCATATGTGAGGACCATGGTAGCAAATTTTTCTAGCCTTCCAATATATTTCTTTTTGAACAACATTAACTTGAGACATGTTGAACTTTTTTAGCCTTCTTGTTTGAAATCTTTATCTCTCAACAAACTGTTTTCTACATGTTGTTGGGTTGAAGTTTTAGTGAAAAGCGAAGTAAGGACAATTTGATGACCCTTTTGAAAGACCATCTCTCATTAAGTACCTTATAATTTCAAGTTTATTCAAAAGATGATGCAATTATCACTTTCTTACATGAGAAAAACTTTATATACCAATTGCAACAATATCCTTGTAGCACCAAAAAAAGTAAAATCCAAACATTGAAAAGGACCCAACGCTAAAACATGAAGAAAGAAAACACGACAAGAATTGTACCATAGACCAATATGTGCATACACATCTTTATCATCATTGTTTAAATATCTAATTACCTTACATCAAATTGTAAAATATTATTACATTTATTGCCAAACATAAATGACCCAAAAAAATTGTTATTAGGCACTTTATTGTTGAACCAAGCTAGGTACTATGATAATAGAATAGTTGTAGTCAACTATATGAAAAATGTTGAATTTATTTATAAAAAATAATGAATTTTTTACAAAGATGAATCCATCAATCAATAAATCTATTGCATAAAAAATAACTTTATCTATAACCAAAAAAGGATCGAGCATGATTAAAGCTTCACCCCTATGCACATGGAGATGAAGATGTTATATTTATAGAACATCAAATACTTGATGTCTCTCAATGTGAAGCTTACATATCTACATTCCTACCCTACAAATTTAATAGATCTTCTTCTCTCCATATCTACTGACAGAGAAATCAGATTCCTTGATTCCAAGAAGGATATTACCAATGTCGGTGTGGATAAGTTTAAAACTAATATCAACAATGGTATCAATAGTGATATTGAAGACTATACTAATCCAGTACTCTTTTCGGTAATACTTGGCCTAATACCAAGTTGGCCCCCAGACGGGTTTTGGAGAAACCATAGCTCAACGAAACTAGTTTAGTATTAGAATTTTAGATACCAATTTTACCCATACGAAGGATCCATGCGTACCCTTCCCTTGGTTCCTTTTGGTTTTTTCTTTTCAAAATAGGAAAGTGATGTGTAAAGTTCAAAGTTTTTACCTTAGTAGTAGAAGTATAGAAGCGGAGGGTGATTGGAGGTCTTTCTCCTTCCCTCATTTTGGTTGACAGTGTATCTCAATGCACTTCACACTAATTGATTGGGCTAATGCTTGTCACATGCTTTCTTTTGGACATCACACCAATTGTAAATTATGCAATGTAATTTTTTAAAAAAGATTTTTTTTTCAATACCAGTATCTCACTGATTCATAATATGGTAAACTTGATATATAAATCATACTGGTATAAAATTGGTAGTGGTCCCATGGTACCTATTTCCTACTAATAATGAATTTTTGGAGACATACCATGACCAGGTTGGGATTACAAAATACATGATGACAGACCAATAGTCAATATGACTCTCCTCTAGAAATTTTGATGATTGTGTGGAAATATTTTAAAAGTTATATTTGCATTACCTATCTATTCCATAAGAAACATGGTTTGAATCTCAATGATGTTATGGACTAGTGTTGGGCAAGAATATTGATATATATATCCCAACCCCATGAAGTGATCCGACATCAGTTTTGGTTGCCATCATATAATTGCTATATTTTTGGCTAACATTTTGTTAAGTACAAAGTTGAGTTTATTTGAATCTAAACTGTGATAAATAGTTTTGACTTCAATGGAAAATGAAAAATAAAAGTACAAATTTCTGTTAGATTTTCAACATGGTAAAACCTATATTTGTGTCAAAGTTGATGAACATTTTATGTGTCTGACCATGCATTAACTTCATGTTAACACAAAGATCACAACAAATTAAATGGGACACTTGGCTCAATACAGGTGCAGGATAGTGCCCACTGCCCACAAGAAATTTAAATTTTTAAAAAAAAATTATCCCCCAATTGTGATGAACATTTTCAGTATTTTTCTTGTGGTCACCATTTTAAGAAACAAATTGTGGTTCTGAGTTTAGAATCATCCCCTTCAGCCCAAAGGTTCAATTATTTTTGTGAAATTGTCATTTTCTCTCATGGATGGATGAAAGGAAATTGTAATGCTTGAGCAACTTTTGCAAGCAAATTTCTCTGGGAAGACAAGGACTCGCAACATCCCCAGCTCAAAGAAAGGGACTTAACCAACTTTCCCCACCTTCTTTGGGGGAGGAGTGGAACTTGCAACTTCCTAGGGCAAAAGGGCCCTTGCTCCATAGGGAAACATGGTTCCCAAGGCAAATGGGTTTAAGTTTCATGAAGAAGCATGGTTCCTCTTAGCAAATGGGTGCAAGTACTCTGGGAAAACATGGTTCCTTGGAACAAATGAGTCCAAGTTTGTCAAGGAAACATGCTAAGTTCTTCGAGAAAACATGTGTTTGGGCCTCTTTTGTTGTGAGGAAGCATGTTCTCTTAGGGAACTTGGGCCCATTTGCCAAGAGGAAGTTGCAATTCCCTTTTAGAAAAGTCGAGGAAAACTTGGTTAATTCCCCTCTTCAGTAGGAAATTGCAAGTTTCTTGGGGAAGCCTGCAAGTCCTTGGCTTCCCCAAGAAACTTGCTTGAGGAAATTGCCTGTGGAATGCATTTTTAATTTATTTGTCCATGGAAGAAAATGAAAAAAAATTGAGAATAAGCTTGCTCGAAGAAATTGCTGAAGGATTGCACCTTTTTTTCATACATTCATGGAAAAGAAAAATTGAGAAAAAAATTAAATCCTGAACCTTGAGATGAAGGGCTGTTTCTAATCATTGCACCATGATATTTTTTCTTAAAATGGTGGTGCAAGGAAGATGCTTAAGATATTCATTGCAATTGAGGTACAAATATATATATATTGGGTGCAAGATGTGTTAAGCCTGATGCTAGAGTTAATTTGTTGTTCCTATTTATGGTTTGACAAATTGTTGTAGCATGGTGACATGTAGCCTTAATTATGTAATAGAATTCAAAGACAATTCTCACACGGCCATAGTGTCAAAATTACATTTCCTGCACATACTTCATGTTTTACATCATCAAGCCCACCTTTTAAAACATGAAATAGGTCTTCTTCAAATAAACCCAAATCCCTCCAAACTCTTAGTGTCTACATATAAAGTCTTTGCATTTAAGGTTAAATGAATTTGAACTGTTAAGTTCCAATATATATTTCAAAAATTCCACAAATTATTTTGAGGTTTTGTTTTGTTGTTGATGGAGTTGGAGTAGGGTATCTGGCTTGGTTGATGTGTTTTATACAAACCCTATGTTAGAATACATTTCCTATCCTTGTAGAAAGGTGAAACCAAAGTTTTTCATCTTTGTCGGCCTTTCCTACCTAAGGCAAGTATATTGTGTTTAGATTCATAATAGAGTATAGTAGCTTAAGGGATTTCGGCCCCTAGGTAATAGATCTATTTTTATAGGAGGATTTTTGAAAGATGATATTTCAGCTCGTGTTGAAACTTGAGATTAGTTACAGAGTTATGATATCTTGAAGGATTTTGGTTTCTTTTCAAGGACTTTTTGAAGATTATATTTTTACATGCTGAAACATTTGAGTTTTCATAATTCTTCTTTTGCCTTAAGATACTTTTTAGTGTAAATGGCAAGGCCAGAGTGTGACACAACCCTTGTTAATTTTGAATAACCCAATTCTTATATCTATGTTTATCTCTTTTTAAATGTTGTTTGGAGACTTGGTTCCTGGACTAGGTCATGAAGCAACATTGAATCAACTGGGATATATTCCTTGATATGTATTAATGTATCTATCTAGACCCCACAATTTGCTTGAAATAAAAATATGATGCAAATCAAGCATGGTAAAGTGTCACCAGGACATGCTCTCGCCAGAATTGGATCAACAATGAGTGATAGACAACTTGATATTGTCAAGTCCAATATCACTGATGCTGTTATGGAACTGGAGGTATCAAGGTTAGTACCAAGTTGATATCAAGAGTGATACCTCCAATTTTCCTCACACGATAGCAAAATTGCAAATCACAGATTAATGTCTACAGGAACCAGGCACATAATAACACCCATCACCACAAACATTCTTTTTCCATGGCCACACATAACTGAAGACAACCATTGAATTCTCTGCGTACTGAAAGAATCAAGTTCTGATAAACCCTGAATACAGAATACAATCTAGAAACATGTCAAGCATCACAAGTGAAGTTGGTGAATTTCGAAGAAGGTGTTTCAAGAACCACATACCAAGCCCTGAAAGAATAAATGGCCAACTTGTTCCATGTCTGGGGGTCCATCAGTGCTGAGTTCAAGAAGCTTTCTTCTGTCTGTAGCTTGCTCCTTAACTACATTCTTGTGCTTGTCTATGCCCCCTACTCTATCTATCTCTTCACTTTGCAGCTTGAAATTCCTTCACAATTGTCAGTTCACCTGTGGCAGCAGCTTGGATGCTGTTGGGCCAAGAGACAGATGACATGAAGACCTCTGGTGACTGATTTCTCAAGATGAGTCTGCCCCACGTGCAGTGCATCACTGAAAACCCCTGCCTCCTGCAGTCCTTGTACAATCACCTGAACAAGAACCCAATCTTACATCATCATCTTCTGTCTGAACTCCACTGAGGACTAAAATTTTACAAATAAAGCAGGAACAAATTCACAATATCAAGGTTGTCAGAACAACTATGAAATTAAGTACAAGAGGGTTAAAAGATGTATTTACCTGTGGGGTGATAGATACAGATTAAGAGGCCTTTCCTCATCAGCTCAAAGTTCAACTCCTTGTCCATACAGACAACATGCTCCTTGTCCATCCAGACAACATGCTCCTTGTACCTATAATGTCAAGGACATGCATTGAAACTACTATTGCATTGAAACATGCATTGAAACAGGCTATTAGAAACTACTTGGAAGCCTTGCATACTGTTATGTCAAACATGGCAAAGAACAGAACACTTACCACATGATCAAACTCAAGCATGAAGCAGCACTTTACATCCTCCTTAGTAGGTTTGCACCCACACCGGTCATGCCAAGAGGTTAGATCTTAAACTTGGTGTATGATTAATGTAGAACTGCTGCCTCCTCAAATTTTATCTCACTGCAATGTGCAAACTCACTCACCTTTAAGAGACAGACAACTTAGAACCCTAGAACTCAGCTCCTGTCCAAGGGGAACACCAAATCCCTCACCTGGGTATGTCTGCAGCCAACAAAACTAGTTAAGAGTAAACATAACTCCATTGCAACCAAGAGCACAAACTGATGCCTCAACTTCTTCAAAGAAATGTCTTTGAGTTACAGAAGCTTTCTGTAACCCTAACTCAAGCTTTTGTAAACTCAGAGACTTTCTGTAACCCAACTTCTTGCTTGCAAAAGGCTTGTTCTCTCACTTGGGTGTTTTCATGTAGTTGTGCCACTGATGAGCTCCATCAGGCCTCAAGCTTTCCTGGATGCAGGAAGCAGCCATTTCCATAGGTCAAGAAGTTACCATCAGTGGCTTCTTGGTGCAGTCCGAAATAGGTCTCCTTGGTGACATGGTCATAGTTGTTCTTGAACATGGATACCTGCAGCTCTTATAAACAAAGACAGTGAACAACACATGTAAGGGTATTGTTTAAGTAGAGACTCTGTGTCAAAAAGAACTCTGGCATCATTCCTTTGTTGCATAAAGCATTGCACTCCAGAGCAGGTGGCACCAAACAGATGACAGAAATGACCAGAAGACTCACTCTCCACTGACCTCACTGAAGGGATCCTTGATGTTGTCACGTTCAATAGCACTCTTGTGCATCAGGAACCCCAGTATCAAACAGATCAGGTCTAGACTATGTGTGGTTCATCACAGGGCAGAGAGAGTCAGTGCCAAAGGAAATAAAAAGGAGGACAAAAATGAAAACAAGTATGAACGAGACATTGATGCCAATTCCAGATCATGAAGTGCAGGATGTGCTGAATTTCAGAGAAGAAGAGAAAAAGGAGACAAAAGAGCAGAGGGACAACTTCTGGAACATGAAGCAATAAAAACTGCCATCTGAAGCTCTTAGGACATGCCAACAAGAATCAGATTCTGCTTTTAGAGCAACAGCACATTGAAAAGGCAATTTTGGACTTCTCACATCTTCTCACATCTTCCAGCATGCCATGAACTCAACTTACATAATTTGGGAAAACCACCATATCCATGTCAGCTGCTACATCTTTAGCAGAAATCACAGTGAATATTCTGTAGCACCTGCTGGGTGAAGCAACTCATCAGTGTCAAGATGAATTATCCAATCCATACATGCTTCCTGCTCTCACATAGTGAACCCCCATGAAGGATCATTAGGAAGTTTTCTATTGGGGTACAATCCTGCAAACAAAATGATGCAATATCTTCAAGAGGACCTGAAGAGAGGATCCCTGAACATCACTCACTGGTTCTTAACACAGAAAACAGTGCTGAAATGAGGGGAACACTGCTGTGTCTTGTGTTGTTGAGGTCCACCGCTTACCCTAGCAAAAACAATGGGCATTTCTATATTGAGGGACTGCTTCACAAAAAAGCTTGTAGTTACAGGGCTTAAAAAATAACCCTGACAACCAAGTTTCATTCCAAATATGACTGCACAAAACATGTGTCTGTTCAGATGCTTCCATCTTTCTATATTCAAATATAATACAAACATGCAACACCAATATTATCTCCTAACAGTATCAATTGATCAGGACTCTGAGCCACTAACGCATGTTATCCCCCCTGCTAGGAAATCTATCAATATGGTTGCAGAGAGAAAATCCATAAACATGCTGTGTCAGTTCTTACCAAACCAAAACAGTTATAACAATATACTCATGCATATAGCAGAGAAAAACTCCAAAAAGACACATTAAAGGTAACCATTGTGTCAGTTCCAGTCAAACTAAAACACAGATGACACAATGATTACAGTCACAAAATTCATTGTATCACACACAAAAGGATCAGACCATCAATTTCATCATGAATGTGGCAATAACTAGCTGCCATTATTGTCCAGTGACTTTGTCAGCTCCCAACAGTGCATGTAGATAAATCTACAAGAATCTGCTCAAACTTAGGGCAAGAAATTATAAAGAAAACCAGCATAGTAAGTTTCTGTCCCATTTCTGGAAGCAAATGGCAAAACTTGGTCATGGTGTTGGCTAGCACAACAATAACAAGTGAATGCAGAACCATCAACCCTAATTTCCATTCTAGCTAGAAAAAGCATGGCAAAATGCCAAACCTTTTTGCCTGCTTATCTCCCAGCTCCTTGGTGCAATGAATCACCATCATGCCCTGCATTCATTCACATACAACTTCATTCTCCAATCTGTGCCTGAAAAAGAGTATCAACTGTGACACAATGTGTCCAAAACTGCTGCAAATAAGATTCATAGATCATTCACAGATTTGAACAAAATATCTCAGACTAGTGTTCAGTCTACGTGGGTATATAACTATGAAGGCACTAACCCAGTTGACTGAAAGTGGTAGTAAAGCTGTGGTAGAATCTGCTCTAGCCCTGCTGATGTGCTTGTGGTTATTGAAATCTGCAACCACATCTCATTTCCACATCAATCCATATAAGCAATTTCCTCCTCAGATGAACTTCACTCAAAAATCCTTCTCAGAGAACATGACATCCAGCCAAGAAGGAGGAGGAGGAGGAGGAGAATAATCCAATCAACAGATTATCAAGTTTACACAAATGAGAAGAAGATTCCTGAAACCATGATGTGGTTTCAGGAATGTGAGGGAGTTTACCTTGGGTGTGGCATTTGCATTATGGCATACTGCAGTTCCACATGATGTGGGAAACCCACCACGCCACTTCAATCCAACTGGTTGGCACAATCTGAATTGGCAACAGCATGACCACCTGTAAGCAAGCTAAGCAAGTCAAGCTGCACACCACGGAGACTGGAGTTGTCACCTGCAAGCTGGCCAATGCAGACCAGATCCACTAATCCCTCCCTTTTCAATTCCAACAGAAATGCAAACAGGGCTTAATGTCAAAGGCAGTCCTGTCAAGACTAAAAGTAATCCTGAAGATGGTGATTGAGTCCCCACAACAGCTTGGGACCCATAAACCTCCCACCATCTATCAATTCCCATAGCTACCAACCTTACCAACCCTTTTGGTGACCAAAACCCACCCTCCCCTTTCTGTCAACAAGAAAACAGATTCTACGGCTTTCCAAGACCTCCCCCAAAAACACACCTACATACCTAGTACACATAACACCCATCCACCCAAAACTCAAAAAACCAATCACACCCCAATACTACACACACACACCATCCATCCAAAACTCCAAAAAACCAACTCCAAACACACATAGATGCTACACACACACCATCCACCCAAAACTCAAAAAACAAACTCCAAACACACCTACACACCACAAACAAACCATCCACCTAAAATTCAACTCCAAACACACCTACATGCTACACACACACCGTCCACTCAAAACTCCCAAAAAACCGACTCCAAACACACCTAGATACTACACACAGACCATCCACCCAAAACTCAAACAAAAGAACTCCAATCACATGCACACACTCAGCCTACTACCCTCAACCAAAAAAACAAACAAACAACCGGAACTGGAATTGACAGCTCTGCAAATGATTCTGTCCAAAAATCCAGAAATAATCAAACAAAAAATAGACAAGAAATGTTTTGTTCTACCCAGCGGTATAAAGTACCTATTGCAAGATGTTTTTTTTTGGCATTTGAAAGCAGCTACCCAGCAGCACGGAAGAGTCTTTCGTCAAATAGAAGATACCTTCCGCCATTCGCCTGCAGAAGAGCGTTTTGTGGTTCTTCGATTTTGTTAATACCTAGTAAAATTGTTCCTCTGTGGGAGAGAGATAGCGAGGAGCGCGGGGCGCGAAGAGGAAGAAGATGCAAGGAACAGTTGGGGGTTCTTGGCGCCCCTGCACGGCTTTGCTTCATCAATCCGGCTTCTGCGTTGCCAAAGGATTGGGCTTCGCGCGCTTCACTTCCTTCCCTGATCTTCATCGCCGCTGGTATCGAAGCCATGTGCGGGAAGATGTGGGTAGATGTGGAGTTTGTTCCTCTATGTGGGGTCAAACGGACATGAAAAAGCTTGGGGTAGGGTTTGAGGCATGGCGTGAGAGGTCGCCGAGAAGAGAGTTGCTGTCGACTGTTGTGGCGGCCAGACGGAGCCTACTCCATGAGCTGCAGAGCCTCAGAAATGATGAAGCAGATTATTGTAAGCAAGCCTTTTTTTTCTCACTTTCTCCCAAAAATAAACTAAAATAAAAATTCCCAGAAGGAATTGCTGTGGTGGTTGTGCCGGAGAGTGAGGAAACTATGATTGCGACCGTGAGTTCTACAATAAGACTTACTTCCTCTTCTCCTCCTCACAAGATGGCATTGAGAATTGCTTGAAGAGAGTGGCCATCATCTCTGAACCACTAAAAAAAGAGAGGAAAATCAACAAAACGTGTCTATGTACCAGTGCATGGATTGATCCTGCATCTGACACTCCTATGCACACACACACATACATACATTCTCTCTCTTGCTCTAACTCTGCAGGAACAAGGAGCAATGTAATCTGATGATGGTATTTTGCGGCAATGGAGTCTTGAACTTGTGATACTGTGTTCCTTGGATCTTGTGAAAGGAGATGTGGAAATATGGTGACCTGTGCTTTTCTTCTGTTGGTGCAGCTGGTCAGATAGAGTATGAATCACCGTTGCAGGTAGTTTTATATCCAGATCCAAGGTTGCGGGCAAAGAACAAAATAATCAATGTTTTTGATGAGAAGCTTCAACAGCTTGTTCAAGAAATGTTTGATATTATGTACAAGTGAGTATCTCTCTTGCTACTCAGTCTCAAGTCTGACATGTCTGTCAATCCCAGTCAAGACAAATCTTACAGATTGTTACAATTGTCATGGCAGCTCAAAATTGCTATCTGTGATTGTCTGACACTTTGTGAATGGCTCTCATAATGTTATGACTGCACTCATTGTCTTGTTACCTTTGAATTGTTGTTGTGAAGATTTATCTGCAATTTCATCAATATGAGGTTGTTGTAAGTTTGTTCTTGTGGTTTTGTTTTCAATGTACGGGTAGTCAAGGCTAGTTCTGCAGATCCTTGACATCACCCAGAAAGATGATGTCATCTACAAAGAATGCCTGGAGATGAGACCAAAAAAACTATTCAAAATGCTTAGCTCATGGTTCATGTTGTGAAAAGAACCATGAAATTTGCTTGGTTTAGAATTTGCCTAGTGGATGAATTTCTAAGTTTCCTCATGTGTATGCTCAAAAGTTCAACTACAACTGTGTGTCCTTAATGCAGCAAGTAGCATGGCCAGAAGAAGGCTCCAGATATTTCTTGACATGTTTTAAAGAGGCATACATGGGTGATGACTGTAATACTTGCAGTGCTCTGAGATTTTGGTTATAAAATATGTGGGGAATGGTACAGGACTGATGGAGTGGGTCTGGCAGCACCACAAGTTGGGGTGAATGTGAGGCTCATGGTGTACAACCCTGTGGGAGAGAGAGGTCGAGGGGAGGAGTATGTCCTTGTCAACCCTCAAATTGTCAAGTATGGGAAGAATCAAGATGTATTTGCTGAAGGTTGCTTGTCATTTCCTACTTTTGGATCTGACCCAAAAAAGGCACCTACAATAGAAGCTGATGTAGAGGTTGGATTTCTGACATATAGCTTCCCATCCCCAGCCCCGCCCCCACCCCCCCCCCACCCCCCCCCAACAAACAACCCACAAAAACAAAAAAACACCAAAACATGCATAAAAAACA
>Ga0116227_10001163_pt1 | contig 57240 bp, 39 predicted proteins | sample S1TSphgellanicum_FD_89693 | JGI IMG/M metagenome (GOLD analysis project Ga0116227, IMG submission 89693) | Host-associated microbial communities from peat moss isolated from Minnesota, USA - S1T2_Fb - Sphagnum magellanicum MG | ecosystem: Host-associated > Plants > Peat moss > Unclassified...
GATCAGGTCCTTTGAGGAGTCTGGTGATGTCTGTGCAAGATGTCAGATCAGAACATGGTTATGGTGTAGCCCCAGGGGTTCGATGGTGTTGGCTGTAAGTTTGGACCCCTCCTTTTTTGGTCAAACCGGTTATTTGATTTCTAAGATCCATATTTGTTAAACTAAAGAGCACTATGGAACTAGCCTTTTATTACCACCAATTTGAAACTCAATATGTGCAAAACAATCTTTAGGTGAGGATATTGAACTTATCAAAAGACTTGAATAAATTAAAATTTATAGATAAATGATTAGTTTCAATTAGTTGCAAATTTTCAACCTTTGGTGAACCAACACTAGATTCATCGATGTTGTGCTCAATAAGGTGAAAGTATCAATGTAGGTTTTGCTTCACCTTTGTTCAAAACTTCATATCTATACAATCTTTAGTTTTAATTTGTTAGGAGCTTTCATATTTATACAATCATTAATTTTTGAAAGTGTGTAAGTGGATATGGAATCAAAGGGTGAAAGCACATTAGGTGTCAGCTTGACATTTTCACGACATGTGCATCAAGTATGCATCTCTAAAATGTGTTATATTTAATTTTGGTGTTTAGGTCTTTAATTTTCACAAAGTTAATGTTATTTAATATTAATTTAAATTAATTTTAAAATTAAATTCAAAAAATAATGGGTATATTTATGCCATATGAAAACATAATATAATTCATTTCTTATTTTAAATTGCATTAGATTTTTTTTGAATTAGTTAACAAAAAATCTAAAATGAATTTCTTTTAAAATGGTTCACCTCACATTCCTTGTCAACTTCCATTTGAAAATGATTGATTGTCAAAATTTTAATTTATCACTTATTTGTAATCATTGCTTTTTAAAAAATTCCATTTGTAATATGATAATTATTAAAAAATTTACACAACTCACAAACTTATTTCAATCATATGGAATCACAATGTTTAATACATACTACAAATTTCATAAAGATTAAAATCTATTTCAATCACTTATTGAATTTTTTATTAAAAAATATTTTGTGATGTACATTTTTTTTGTGCAAATACATTTTAATATCATATTGCATAAAATGAAAAATATAATTCTTGTAGCATTTGACTTAGCATAATATGCAAAAATATTGACCATTGTTCATAATAATCACATGGTTGAAGTTCAAACATGATACCCTTGAAAAATAATAGAATGTGAAAATATTTTTTATTTTTCATAATATGCTTTCATCCCAAATCTAATTTTCAAATTAGACTTAGTTTTTCAAATTGGACCCACAAGTTTTTGAATTTGAAATAAGGTACCAAAACCAATAATGCAAGGTATAAAATCTTGAAGAATTGAACTTAAACACATGCATGCATAAAGAACTTACCAAAAAATATTTTAGTATTGAAATTGAGACTAGAAATTCTCTTTCTGGAAAGAAAGAACCAACCAAAATTGGCACACCCCCAACCTTGGTCCAAACCAATGTTGGTCTAGTATATAAGGTTTTGGCAAATATGTACTATGCACATGGGTACATAGAACTGGAACTTATTGATATCATTTTATAAGATAAAAAGAGATAATGATACATGTTCATACCTAGAGCTTTCCTCTTTTGAAAGAGTCATATTCATGTTGATACAAATATGCATATCTCATACCAATTGATATGAGGTTGTTGGTTATTCATGTCCATAATTGAGATGGCCTCAAAACATGTATGTTGTTATATAGACATGCTTGATATGTCTATTTGAAAAACATTCTAATACTCATGTTTTTACCCAATGTCTAAATTGAAAAAAACTTTAATATTAGTATGCAAACGGTATGGTAAAATAGACATACCCGCCTCACACTAGTCCAAACAACTGTTGGGAAATCCTTGAATTTTATTCTTAAAAACCTCCGATTCCATGCCCTAATGCAAGAACCTCCGGTTTTGGTTTTTTGAACATTTTAAAAACTCGTATTTCAATTTCAGAGTTAAAAGAACATCTAGTTCCAAGGGTTTGAAATTCCAAGGGTTTCTAAGAACCGGAGGTTCTCCCAAAGAACCAACAGTTTAGGGCAGTTTCTTTGACCTGGTTCTTTGCCCGGGTCAAGCAACAAATTTGATTCAATGAATCTTTAGAGACTTTGGTCAAGGGTCGAAACCTGTTTGTTCAAAAAAATTTAAGATCCATCATGAAGGGTATACATGTCCATTCCAGGGTCCTTAAAGGAAGAACCTCACAACCCTAATCCAAACATTATGGGCTCTTTTTTTTTCGCCATTGGAATAAAGGTTCTAGAAGTTTCAAACCCAATGTTGTTGGGATATCTCAAGAATGTGTTAAATGTAGGTAAGGAGTAGGTGTAGGCCTTGGAAAACATGGCATGTACGGACCTACCTTTTTCACATTTTATATCAAAAGAGTGGTGGAGGAAAAAAAAAAGTAGTTTGGAAAAAAAATTTGTCATGCTATATGAACTAAACACAATTGGTGGTGGAGGATAATAATCAACAGTATTTTATACAATTAATCTTTGTACCTTGCATCACCAAAACAAAACAAAAAAAATTTGGAGATATAAAAGTTATTCGTAAAGTCAGGCGATTAGGGGACAAGAACGGCCGGTTTCAGCATAATAGGGCATCAAACATGTACGTGGTAATGCAAGTTTTAAGAACGAAATAACTGGGACCCAAACTAGTTTTTCAACCAATTTTCGTTGTAATTTCCTTTTTGTTGAGCACATCCATTGAAGCTACATATATTTTCACTACTCCTACATGTACAACTACTATAGTTACTCTCGAACCTTGTGCATTAAATGCTGAGTTTCAGCATTTCATACTGAGATTCAATAAAATTTCCTTACTTTACGAATACCACTGAAAGTCGGGGATAGGGGGTGAGAACAGACGAGATAAGGGTTGAAAGAGAGGGTGACTTTACAGATAACTCTATAATATACGAAATTTGGCATTGTTATCAAATTCATCTAGTCAAATTGAAAATGTAGCATGTGTATTGTGTGCTACTTCTTTATGCAGAACATGTGATTGTGCATCCCTATGATCCCTCGCACTCTTAGGGAGTAAGTGTAATATCCCCCCTCTTTCATAGCAGGGATATTCATGGATGTAAGGTGCCCTCCAAATACATTAATGTTGGGCAGTTCTTCTTGGACTTTGTTAAGGAGCTGAACCTCTGGTTTGGGGTTTTTAAACTTTTAGAATCCAAAGAAATTCCAGATGTGGATTTTTGCAAAATCTTCAGAATCCTAGAACCTTTGGTTCTGGTTCTTTAACATTATCAAAATCAAAAGAACTTCCAGTTATGGGCGGTTGAAATTTTTCAAAGAACCGAGCAATTCTCAACATAAGACTGGCATAAAATCAACACTTAAAAAACCCTAGTTCAACTGCTTGGTTTAGGGTTTAGGGCTAGGTAAGTGTTTAACAATTAGGCCAAAAGGAGGGAAACACGCCCCAAAACAAAACAAAAAATTAAAAAATGCATGTGAAACTATTTGCCATGATATAATAGAACCAACTTGTTTTGACACTTTTAGTGAGACCACTATATTATGCTTATAAACTACCATAGCCTAGGCCCTAGGGTCAGCTTTCCCATTGACAAGATGGATAATTATTTCTATAAAAATTTATTTTCACATTTTATTTTTGAAGTATTATTATAGTTTTAATCGTCTACAATAAATCTATTATTATGTCTTGATTCTTTGCATGAGTAATGAAATTATGCATTCTATATAGCTTAGCATAAACATGATGGTTTTCAACACCGTAGCTTCATTTTATTTTTTCAAAAAAAATTGTTTCAATAAAGGAATTATATGAAGAAACATTTTGATGAATACCAAGTGTATTCATGCAGCTTGGGCATGTATATAAGGTCTAGAGAGATGAGACAATACTTACCACAATTTATGGACCTAAACCCTAAATAGAGAGACTAAGGCATACATACTATTATACCCTAGGCAAAAAGGGGTAATGTTCATAGGTCAAGAAATAATTTTCTAGGCATCTAATGAGGGGTGAGTTTAGTGAGTACAAGTAAAAACATTGCATAGGTGTCTTATAAATGGTACACAATTTATACAAGTCAAAAAAGTCATGTCCTGAAGAAGGTGGCAATAAAACAACCTTCATGAGTATTCATGTTACCTTTTGGCTCTCCTAACTAAGAGGGAAGAGACTTGGCATTTGTTGTAAATTTTGGGATGGAATTTTGGGCTTGAGCTAACAACTAATGAGAGATGGAGAGAGAGACATCCAGGTACTTTGAAGCCTGCTTTTTTCTTTCTCAAATTCTTCTTCAACCTCTACCTATTGTGAAACCCTGGCAAACACCCATCAAACAAGGGGTGAGTCACACTATGGCCTTGCCATTTACAATAAAAAAGTATCTTAAAGCAAAAGAAGAATTATGGAAACTCAAATATATCACCATGCAAAAATATAATCTTCAAATAATCCTCTAAAAGAAACCAAAATCCTTCAAGATATTATAACTCTATAACTATTTTGAAGTTTCAACACAAGCCAAAATATCATCTTTCAAAAATCCTCATATAAAAATAGACCTATTATTACCTGGGGGCCAAAATCCATTAAGCTACTATACTCTATAATGAATCTAAACACAATATCCTTGCCTTCGTAGGCAAGGCCAACAGAGCACCCAAGTAAGGGGGAAAAGACCGAACAAAGAGAGAGCACCCAACAAGTTCAAGCTAGAAGGACAAAACCTATGGCAAACACCAATAAACAAAGCACCCAGCAAAGGGGGAAAGATGGAACAAAGAGAGAGGACCCAAGTCCAAGCTAAAAGCACAAAACCCAAAGTGGGTCACAATGGGGGGCAAGGGAACAAACCATATTCGAGCACCCCCACCAGTGACAACAAGCATAACAAAAAGAGAAAGGGATGGGAAAACCTAATCCAATTATCTAACTATCTACTAGGTATCCATGCACTTTAGGAAAGGGGGTATGGGTATTAAGCCCATGCCAAAAATGATGACAAACAAGTTTAGGAATATAATTTTCACGTTGTCAATGAGGCGGCTCAGCATGCACTGGGGAAGGAAGGTTGATCTTTTGTCTTCTTTGGGGTGAGGGTTCATTTTTCCTCCCCACCATGTTCCTTGTGTGTCCACACATCAAGTTCCCAATGATGTTCCTCATGTGCTCCTGAAGTTCTCAACATGTTCCCAATAACTTTGTTCTTTAAGGGTCTCTTTCCATCAGGCTGCTACTATGATCATAGTTACACAGCATGATGTGATCACAACAGCTTAATGGAAAGCCATTGACATAAGGCCTTTGTTTATTTGCTTTACAGGCAATCACTTTTCATTGGTGAGCTGCAAATAACTTGAAAATATGTAGTTAATCATGTTAAGAACTCTAGGAAAAGATTTCCCATTTATCCCCTACTCCTTCCTACTTCTTAACCCCCTTCTCACCTACCTCCTCCCTCCTCTCACATTCCCTGCATTCCTCCCAACCCTAATTTGCCACCATCTACCATTGCTCTTAGCTTTTAGCAAACTCCACCAACAAGAGGAAGCAAGCTTAGCTACTCCTCCTCTTAAGAGGAGGAGTTGCTAGTAGCAACCAACAAGAGTGTCACAGGGAGGGGTAGCAAGAGCACTAACAAGAAGAGCAGGCCAAGAATAGAGGTTGTTTTGGAGCGGCCTCACAAGTGTAAGTGTGTGTGTGTGTGTGTGTGTGTGTGTGGAGGAGCTCCTCAATGTGAGTGTGGAGTTTGCTGAAGGACAACCACAACCCAGCTCAGTGTGTGAGGTGAATGTACCAAAAGGAGGTGCTTGCAAGCAACCAACAAGAGGAGATCATTACCAACTAAAGGTGTGTGTTTTTTCCATTTTTTTTCTTTTTCTCTAATTTTTCTCTTTTTTTGTGGTTCTTTTTTTTCCCCTTTTTGTTGAAGGACAACCCAGCCCAGCAAGAGGAGGAGTTTGCTACCAACCAAAGGCGTGTTCTTTTCCTTTTTTTATTTTTTTATGTTTTCTTTTACTTCTTTTTTTTAATAAAAATTCTATTGAATGTCACCCAGCCTGACAAGAGGTGGTGATAGCAAGGGGAAGCATTTGTAGGATGCTAGCAAGAACAAAAGTTCATTGGTAGCCAAAGGTGTGTTTTTTTCTTCTTCTCTTCATTTTTTTTTCCTCTTTTTTTTTGTTTTTCCGTTGAGGAACGTCCTAGCCCAACCTAGCAAGAGGTGGAGGAGGTACTTATAAATTGCCAACAAGAGGAGGAACTTTTGCCAACCAAATGTGTGTTTTTTCCTTCTTTTCATTTTTCCTTTTTTTCTTGTTTTCTTTTTCTTTTTTTTCTTTATTTTAAAAATATCTCTTTTTTTCTTTCTTTTTTTCTTTTTTTCCTGTTTTTTCCATTCATATACTTTTTTTCTCTCTTTTTAAAATTTTTTTATATGTATATATTTTTATTATTTTGGAAAAGGTTGGTGGGGGTTTTTTTTTTTCTTTAGTTTAGGTTGTAATACTTCAATGTTTTAGGATCCTTCTTGTAATATTTGGCTTGGCGATACTTATGTTTTAAGTCATGATATGAATGTAATACCCATGGGATTTCCTTTTTCAGCCTTCACTTTTAATGGCAATACCTTCGCCTTGTACATCTTTTATATATATATATATATATATATATATATGGTTATTGTTTTAGAGCCAATTGGGTACCTAGGGTTGTCGAAGAGTGGGTGACATGGGCTAAAGTTATAGGTTTTTTTTTTTTTTTTGGCAAAGTTAGTGTTGGTGATACCAATCAAGTACCTACTCATGAAACATTTGGGTCATGAGCTCATATCTTGCCACAAAGTCACAATGTCCAATTACTCATTTACTCGACATGAGAGGCCAAGGCACAAAGACCATGCATCAATGAATGCATGCATCTTAAACAACCCCCTTGCTAAATTTCGTTATAACAAACACAAGGCGATTCATTGAACAAGGAAACAAGCCATGTGTAATGAAATCTATTCCAAAATCACATGTTACACTTTTTTGATATTCCAAAACTTACATTGGCTTCCTCTCACTTGCTCATTTTCCTTGGAATTCCTGTATGGGGTGTGGGGTCCAACCCCCCATATGATAGACAAGGTGGATGAAAATGAAAATTTTGCAAAATTGATTCTTGAGGGAACAAGGTCACATATGTAAAGGCCCTTAGGAATGTTGGGATTTTGGAATTGGAAAAGCATTTCCAACAAAGGTCCAAGCATGATTAAGGACTCATATCACATTTGAACTTTAAGGACTCATTCCAAGGATTTTCAAATTCTTTTTTTTTTTTTCACTTTTCCCATGATTTGTTTTTACATTTCATCTTTTTTTCTCATGTCAAATGAAATAATTTTGTTCCAAATTTTATATATGCCTTTAAAGTATCTATTTTTTTCATTTATGAAAGTGAAAATAGTAAAATTTATTTAATGTGGGCCATTTTAATCAATGGCCCAAAATTTTCAGAAATTTGACTTTTTAAAAAAACTTCCATTACAATAAGGCATTTGGTTTTTGTCATATTCATACATTTTATATACATTAACACATAAGATGTTTGTGGTAAAAATCTTGGGCCAAAAAAAGTTGTTTAAACATTCCTTATGAATCCTTGAACTTTTTTTTCTCATGAAACAAAGTCTTAGATTTTTTTCAAGGACTTGGTACAAATTTTTGAACTTGTTCAAATTTGACATTCTATGCATAGAATAATACCTTTGTAATGTATATATCTATGAATAAAATCAAAATTTCAATATGAACGTGTCATAAAGGTTTCAACAACATGTTTAAATGAGGTCTAGCAATAATAAAATGAAGTAATCCTTTTGGGTACCCTAACCATGCTTTTACTCACAATAATGCGGCAAAAAATAATCAATCTACTCACCAAATAACATCAATAAAAAATGATTCATGGTTAATAAATTTTAACATATATCTACATTTTTTTTCCATAATATTTGACATCCATGTTTTCTTGTACTAATCGTTGTGTATATTTTCACCTCATGTTTTGAGGCACCACCAAGGAGGGCTTTGTAGCCAATGCAATGCATGTGGTTTTGGTAAACAACTGATTATTTACACATCACCATGTTCAAAAGGCACAAAATATTATAACACATTATTGAAAGATTAATGGGATATCATTGAATTCATTTAATGAAAATTTTCATAGAAATGAAAGTAAAAGTGAAAACTCGTAGGGTTACTATAGAATATGGGGACGATGAATTTGCATAGATCATTTCGTCATTGATCATGTGAACATCATTATTGGACATTTTGGTTTTAATTTGTGGCCCAATTTTTGTACCATGATTATCGGTACCCCTATATTGAACACGATGAATTTTTTGATGAATGAACGAGCAAATGTTCTAAACATTTTTTTGTTTAATCTTCTTTATAAGCATTTAAATGCTCATGATTTTTTTAAATGTTTTTTTTTACATAAAACATTGGCCATGCATGAAAGGTTACAAAATAAAAATATGATATCCATATGTAATGGATGTGCAAGGTGAAATCAATGTCCCTTTGCATCTAGAAAAAAAATGATATGATGAAGGTATTGCATTTACAATTCAAATTTTTGATCAAGGTCAATTAAACCTTCAAATATTTGTTTTATGTAATACTTTCATTGCAAACAAATTTATTATTCATGGTGAAAGACATCTTTAACCTTAGCATATCCATAATATTCTCATCAAAGTATTCATATGCTTTGGACTCATTGATTTTCATGTTAGGCCCTAAAGATAATCCCAAACAAAATCTTCCAACTTAGGCTTAAACACAATTCTAGAATTAAAGGTACTACTACATTTGTTTTAAATTTTTATTTTTTTCAATGCCCTTAAGATAGATTAAACATAATGTGTTGATCCAAGGTTATTGATATCCCTACAATACCTTTAGTACAATCAATAATTATAATAATTAGCAAGCATTAAAGCATTTCATTTTTTTGGAGCTTTAAGTTTAGTTGTTATACCTTCAAGATAGTTGATAAATACAATAATTAATAAACATCAGGGTGTTTCATTTTTTGGGGGATTGTAAGTTTAACTACAATACCTTTAAAATAATTAATAATATATTAGCTAGCAATATCAATGATTTTTTTTGGGGGACTTTATGTTTAGTTGTAATATGTTTATGACAATATATATATATAAAATTAACAAACAATAAAGTATTTTTTCAGTTTTTGGGATCTTAAATGTATTTACAATATCTTCAAAACATTCAATGAAAATAATACGCTTATTTTAGCAAGGTATTTCCCATTAAAAAATTTTTTGGATGTGTTTACATTACCTTAAAAAAAATAATAATAATAAAAATCCATACTTTATGAAGGCTTTTTTTTGGGGGATTTTTGGTGTATTTGTAATACCTTCTTGTTGACTTGTGTATTACATACATATATTAATACAATTTTTGCTAACCTTCTTGTTTTGTTGCATTACCTTCAAGTTGTTATGCTTAGCTTTTATTGGATTTTTAACACACTTTCAATACAAAAACATTGTGGATTTGAGTTTCTTATGGTATTTACATTATGTATATTTATATTAAATTTTGAAAATGGAAAGGAAAATTTGTAATGACACATTGAAGCAATCGGTCATAATAAATGGTGGAATACTACATACAAACAAGAATTTAAGGAATCTAAGTTTTTTAATTTCATATTTTATTCTACTAACAATTGTAACAAAACTTGTGCATAGACTACAAAAGAGTGTGGCATTTGAATGTGAAAATCATGCATCCATACATGTGAACATTGTACTTGCAAATGGGTTCTCACAATGCTTCTAAACGCATTTTCATGACAATGTAAAAAAAAGAAAAAAATTAACAACTTTTTAATTGAGGATTAGAAATGATAATTTATTTGTGTTGTTGGTGACAAAAAAAATTCTTCAACTTTCAAAGACTTTGAAATAGGTTATCACTATTCATTTCAACAAAACTCAATGTGATTACTAGTGAGCCATCTAAACATGCCACATAAACTACTTATCAAACAAATGCTACATACGTGAATACTCTTAGTTTTCTTTCATGTTATTACTCTAGTTCCCCATGACTACCTGATGTTGAATGTAAAACACAACTAGAGGCCCAAATAGGGGGTACAAGTGGAATTGTTCTAATCAGGCCACATTTACAAACCCAAACTAGTTACTTAACTGGAATGAAAAGGTATTATTTCATCCAAAATATGGCACATACGACCCACCCAGGCTAATAATCATATGAGACCATCTCCACCAATGCCCAATATGTGACCCTGCACTGGAAATCTTGGATGAGGTTCATCAGTTGAATTCCGTCCGTGAATGCACTCGAAGATTCTTGGGACCTTGAAAGAATGTACGGCTTTCAGAGCCCTAAAAAAGAGTCTAATAAACACAGTCAAATCATATTTCTTTGACTGCTCTCTGTTTCTGATTGGCTAGATAGTTTGATTGGTCCAAGTGGTTTGCTATTAGTAGTCTCTCTCTCTCTCGCCTACTTGCAGTCCCAGTTTCAGTTTTATGGGTGGGGTTAGAAAAAATTGTTAGTAATTAAAACTTGGATGTGAGAAATATGTTTGCAAGGGTCACATACTGAACATTGGTGGAGATGCTCTTTGGTATGGGTGGGGTTAGAAAAAATTGTTAGTAATTAAAACTTGGATGTGAGAAATATGTTTGCAAGGGTCACATACTGAACATTGGCGGAGATGCTCTTTGGTAGTGTGGTGTAAGTCCCTCTACGTTCTTACACTACAACCCTGGGGTACCTATTCAGAACAGGGTTATAGACAAGGGTTAAAAATAGACTACAGTTAGGTTACCAATTTTAGGGTTTGGCGCTTTCTTCTATTACCTATTAGAGTCTGGTTTTTTTCTCTTCGTTAATTCTAGGGTTTCTGAACGCTCTTCGCTGTTGCAACTGCTGCTGTCGTCATTGTTGTCGTCGTCGTCGTCGCCGTCTCGTGTGTGTTTTCTTTCTCTGTTGGATTGCATTAAGTATGCGTGTTTGTCATACTGAGGAGGAGAGAGAGAGAGAGAGAGATACGGAGGACACAGTATTTGTTGTTGGTTTTGTGTTTGTTTTTTTGTGAGGAGGATGGGAAGGAGCAGGAGTTATAGTCCGCCAGTCAGGAGGGAGAGGGAGAGGAGCAGGAGCCCGGCGTCGTTGAGGGGACGGCGTATGGACGATGAAGAAGGGACGCGGGGTGATGGGAGTAGGAACAGCCGGAAGCATGGCAGGGATAGGGACAGCGGGCGACGTGGCAGCAGCCCGCCTACCAGTCTTCTCGTCCGCAACATCTCGCGTGCTTCCAGGTGACTCCAACTCGTCCTGTGTGCATAGCCCTATACACCATTCACGCAAATTAGTGTTTCTTGTGTTTATGTGTGTGTTATCTCTTTACAGAGCTAGTAATTCATTTGCTGCAATCTTCATTCTGTTTTGGTTAAATTAAAAAATAATAATAATCTTATATTGTGGCTATGAATGTTTCAGGCCTGATGATCTCCGCATACCTTTTGAGAGATATGGCCCGGTAAAAGATGTGTATCTTCCCAAGGACTACCACAGTGGGTATGCTCTATCATTTGACTGAATGGGTTTTTAGCAGTTGTAGCCGGCAGATTGTACGAAACTCTTAACAGAAACAGAGAGTTTTGTCAATCTTTTCATTTTTTAAGGGTTTCATCAAGGGTTAGTGCTGCTTTTCTGTCACTCAATAAATTAATGACAAATGATGTGTGGTGCTCTTGGTCCAAAGTGTGTCAAAGACAGAATGGGATGTTTGACATACTGGGATGTATGCCTGTAAATGCTTTGAGAACTTTAGTGCATGGAGGCCCAGAAAGAGACCAGAAGCTTTTATGCAGATTGGTTCATATGGATTGAAGTTGTGTGTTTCTTTTTTCAGTCTCTGAAATTTTCAAGGTTTAAGCTTGCCAGGGGTGTTGTTGGAATGCTTCATTTTGGATGCCATTTGGGTGGCACAAGTGTGATACAGGGACTTGGGGAAGCCCTTGCTCTTAACAAGAAAGGAAGTAGAGAAACAGATTTGACCACCAAAATGGCAAGTCTTTACTAAAGCACCTCAGAAGAAGTTGGTTGCAAATTTTTGAAGTCTTGCACATGAAGGTGTGGGGTGGCCAGGATCTTGAGTCTCATCTTTGCCAAGCTCATTTTTCACTGCAAGAATGTTAGATCTGTTGGGATGTATTGAAGTGGTGGATGGGAAATCCCAAAGAGAACCAAAGTATTCAGCATAGGAAGACAGCAAGTGAGAGGCCACAGCCAGGGGGTTGAAGGGATGGCAGGCTCTTCAGTCAAAGAAAGAAGTGAAGATTTTATTGCAAGAATCTGAAGATAATGTGATTGTTGTATCAAAGTTGAAGAATCGATGTACAGAGATACTTTTTCAAGAGTTGGTTGAGGTATGCGAACTGAGGCTCTGTTCTTTGTACTCAAAAGCGATCTGCAGTGACAAGCTCATCACCTTGGCCTCTGTGTTGGTAAAGCAGGTCACAGCTATCACAGAGGATCATATTAGGTTGCAGCATTTCCGTAGCTGGTCCTCTCTCAGAACTCTTCTTTTTTTCTTTACATGTCCACCCTCTTCACAGTAGCAATTGGTGTGAAGGTATTGGTAGACTGCAGTGGAGCTCAAAGCAGTAGGACTGCTTGTGGGAGCCACATATGTCCAGTTTTTTGTATAAGGGTGGTTGAAGTGGAATATAAGCAATTCTTTAATGATGATGTAGCATAGAGACTCTCGAGGTTTGTCTATTGCAGTTGCTGAGCCAGGGGATTCAGAACAAAGGTAAGTGCACCTGAGAGTACTCCAGGATGCTGTATAGATGATCTCCAACCCAGCTGCCAAGGAATGAAAATTATAGTCGATTAATCCTCCTGTCATTTTCATGCCCATCCCTATCATACTCAACCTGAAAAACTGGTCACTTGTTTTTCTCGTGTTTTTTCCTGAGGTAGTGTCATGGTACTCTTGCAGGGAGTCTCGTGGCTTTGGCTTTGTACAGTACATGGACCCTGCAGATGCTGCTGATGCACAGTGTAACATGGACAGACAAGTCCTAGGTGGAAGAGAGATCACTGTTGTGTTTGCTGAACAAAACCGGAAGAAGCCTTCAGAGATGCGGGTTAGGGAGCACTCCAGGTATACCCCTCAGTTTTTGAAGCATGCTTTACATCCCTGATCATTAATGCACTGAGTGAGCCTGAAGTATCAGCAGTACATGTGAGAACAGGATTTCTTACCCAGTAGTTCGTTGTTTTTGGTACATTTATTTAGGTTTGTCAAGAATAGATGTTCACTTTGTTAGATGTATTATTCACTGCTGTACAGCATCCCTAGCCATGGAGGAAACCATGGTGGTAGAGGGAGCAGATACAGTGGGCCAGGGGGAGGTAGTTTCCACAGGCATTCTCCAAGACAATCCCCTGCTCTTCGGTTCAGATGTAAGCATCACTTTCAGTGTCTCCTGATTAGGCTTTTCAGTCCAGACCCTATGTTGCTTATCGTGTCCTCTTTTTATCTGTCTGCATCAGTTGTGTGGTTCTACACCATTTTCAGTGCACTCATCAATTGTGTCATAAAATTTCATACTTATTGTTCCTTCTCTTGGTGAATTGCAGCTGACACACGATCACACACACCTCCACCAAGACGTCACAGCCCAAGGTACAATTATAGTCCTAGCTTTTGACCTCGAGCAAAATTTGTGAGTGAGATTAGCTGCAACTGTTAACACATGTTTCTTGTGTTTGTTACTTGTTCCTTTTGATGTCTTGAAGTAGATGATTTGCTATGATTTTCTCACCATCAGGGGATGATACACCTCTAAGGTCATGGACACACTGCCTGATTGGCATGTTCAGTGTTGATTATAGCTAGTCTTTCAATTAGCTTGCAGGTGGGTGATACATACCAAACATACCATTTATGTTGCAAAACATAATGAGCATGTATAGAGCCTGGATTGGTACACACCTACAAATATAGGATGTCAGGTTACATTAGAATGCCTTGGAGATTTCTTGATTCTCATGAGAGTTGATTATATTAGAATACCTTGGATTCTAGTTTTGGATAATATCATTGCCAAACATTTGTCACCTGTTACCTTGACACTTGCCAGGTGGAGCTCCAGCTATTCTTATCAGTGGCCCTTATCGGGCAGATGCAAGTAGGCCTTAATTATCTGATATAGATGGGTACTTGTACAGAGGAGATTAAAGTGTTGCGTTTGTGAGCAAATCAATTTTTATGCAAATGACTGCTTGTTTGTTCAGAAATCGCATGGAACGTGAGGTAACACCTCATGACAGGACTTCCATTTCACCACCTCGCTATCATGCTGGACATTATTCACAGTCCCCTTCCCGATTCCATGATCATGAATTGTCATTCCAAAGGCAGGAGCGGCATGCTGGACCTCGCACACAGGCCACCTTCCATGCAAAGCAGTCACAATCTCCTGTAGGGAACGGGCCTGGTGTCAATGTAACTGAGAAATCCTGGTCACGCAGGTACTATCTGTTTTTCTACATCCTGGGGTGCTCTAGCTGGCATTGAAGAGGAAACTTGCATCTGTGCAGTGGCAGAGTCTTGGATGTGGCATAACATACTGTGATTGCATTTCTAAGAGGTCTTTGGAGTCTTAAATGAATATTTTGAGTGTGGCAAATGACGGGATGCTGTATACATAGTGTGGCAATGGAAAGGGTGCAGGGCAAGAAGCTGCCAGTGTTTCTGTTTTGCTCTCCTCATGGGCATGCATGTTTGTTCTGGCAGAATGGGTGCTAGCATGAACAGCAACCTTAACTTGTCTGTGTTTACCAAGTTATCAAATTTTGACCATGTGTTTTGTATTGAACTTTTTTGCAGTCCATCACCTCAGGCCAACATTGCACAAAGTAGATCTTTGTCACCTGAGTAGAAAGCCCAGATTATTCACTACGTTATTAGTCTCTTGGGATTTTGTGGAGAGTTACTTTCAATGCTGATATCCATCTTCAACCAACCCCAGTTCTGCACAAAGACAGGTGAAATTCTCACATTGAATGATTCCAGCTTATACTTCAACAAAGGATATCCCTTCTTTCCATCTGTGCGAAGCTCTCTTTACCAAGACAGGAAGGAGTGCCTGCTTAATGAGTCTGGTTTTTTTCCCCTTTGTTAATTGCAGTGTTATTTTCCTTCATTCTTCAGGAGGTACAAACCAGTGTTGGGCAGGTATTGGCTTTTGAGTGTATCAGCTGGTACTGGTCTTGGATTTTTTGAAAAAAAATTCATACTAGCCTGGTATTGGATCTGCTGTTAAAGCTTGCGTACCAGCCGGGACCTGGTATTAGTGTCCAAGGCCGATTTTTCACTGGTATGAGGTTATATATGCCTGGTATTGAGACTGATACAGTCTTGGTATGAAGCCTGATTTTGTGTCAGGTTCCTAGTCCCTACCACAGCAGGTAGTGGTGGGAGGCTGGTATTGCTTCAGATCATAACAGGCGGGCCTGGTTTGATGATACCAGGGCTAGTATCAGGGTTCTAACCTGGTTACCTACCCAATACTGGTGCCCTTTTTTGTAAGATTGGTTGATGACCAAAGCCCTCCCGTGTTGTCAGTTCTGATAACATATATCTCTGTACTGTGATTGAGATGTTCAATTCAGTGTTTTTCTGTTTACCCTTTGATTGGATATTTGTCATAGAGACTCAAAGCTGGATGTTAGATTTACCTTGTTTTTGTTCACCAAGAAGTGCTGCCTTTCTTTCTGTTTTGGATCAGGCTAGATACTTCACCTTATGGCCATGAAAACCTAGCAATCATTTTATGTTGAGGGCCCAAGCATACAATGATTGTCAAGTTTTGATGACAAGTGCTTATACAAGGACTTGCACTAAAATTCTCGAAAAGGTTGGAAAAGGTTGGGACGGGGTAAATATGATTTCTTTACTTTAACTATCCATAGGGTTGAGGATTCTTTACTTCAACAACCTGTGTTGAGGATTGTATCATGAGTTAAGTGTATAATGATGAATAGGTGTCATCAAGTTAATAACAATTATATCCTTGTGTTTAGGAATGACTTGGTGAAAATTGTAATATTGATTTTCACAACCACCTTTTGCCCCTTTCAATCGATTGTGGCTATAGGGTGTTTACAAGTAGTGACACTTGAATGCATCTATTTGAACTCCCAATGAGCCTCCTCATCGAGCCTCTTTTATTCATTTTTTAAAAAAATTAATAAATTTTTGAAATTTAATTAAAAATTCTATAAATTTCACGTTTTCATTCTTCACATATTTGTTTTTCTTTCATGGAAGTTGAAAACCTTCTATTTCTAAATTTGATTAATTTTATTTTTAGAAAAATGAATTGATATCATGTTATCAATTTTGTTGTCAAAGTGGGCAAAATGTTCATTTTGTTGTCATGTTGACAAACAAACTTGAATGAAATGTTGTGGGGGAGGTCTTTTAGGACTCAAATTGACATCTTGTTGTAATTACAAGAACAACATATTTGAAGAAGTCATTGCATTATAAACTTTGTGATTAGTCTTTCGATTCCAAAATCTTTTGGGAATGTTTTTGAAAAGTAATGCATTTGAATTAACACTAAGCTTGAATGCAATGTTTTGGGTAATGTTTATTGAAACTAATATGTTTGAATTGGCATTTTTTATGTAATTTTTTTGTAATTTTATTTGAAATTTGGCATTTTATTATCATTGCAAAAACAACATTGTCAAAATATTATCGTTGTAATTAAAAACATTGCGATTGGGCTTTTGATTTTAAAATATTTCGTGAAATGTTTATTATGATTGACATTAAGCTTGAAAGCATTGTCTGTCTTGAATTTTTTTTAATGATTGTACTTGACAATTGACATTTATTATTATTATTATTTTAACAACATTACTAATGTTGTCATTGTGATTAAATACCTTGTGTGAGATATTTTGATTGTAGATTTTTTTGGGATTTTTTTTTAACAATTGTACTTTTAAATTAAAGTTTTTATCTAATTACATTAATAACGTTGTTAAAAGGTTGTCATTATGATTGAAAACATTATAATTTTTTTTTTGATTTTAAAATCTTTCAACAAGGGATTATTAGGATTGATATATTAAATTAAATTTTTATTGTAGTTTATTGTGAATTCCTTGTGTACATTTCAATTTTGAATTATTATTATTTTTAAATATATATTAAAGTTGAAAACTCAACTTATCCAAGGTGACAACTAAAATTTCATTATATAATTTACAATAAACGCAAACCTATTAAAAAGATGGTACATAACTAACTTTTCTAAAAGGTTATAAAGTGAAAGTGTGATCCTATATTATGTTTGTTAGTTTTTTTATGTTCATGTGATAATTCATGTCATCTAAATTATTCATGAAAATGAAATAATTGAATTTCACATGTTATTAACCATTTAACCTATTAATATTGTAGTTTTTTATTATAATTTTTTAAAATAAAAAACGATTAAAAGTATAAGAATAAAAAATTAAAATAGATTGTTCACATTTTAAATGCACATATATTAATTAATGCCCTTCACCCTTTTTCTAAAAAAATTATTTGTTCTTACATTTCATGATAAGAATTTTGATTTTATATTTGAAGAAAAAATGTTTTCATGAACATCATGAAATTGTGAATTATGAAAATATAGCAAGGTTATCCAAAAAAAAAAAACCTAAAATGTTAATATTTGGTCATAGAACATTGTGGTCATATAATTTTTAACTTTTAAAGTGGTGAGAAAATGTGCGAAATTAAATGAAAATTTATGGATAGAATTGAGCAAGATATTAAAGTAATCCTCTTATTTTCAACTCATACATAATAAGGGTATTGGGGTAAAATTAATGAAAAATGTTTCAATTAGTATTTAAATAATTTTCAATGCGAATGTTTTAATGTATTGCATAATATTTTGAAAATAATTTAAGTTGATGATGACAATAAAATTTAAATATTATAATTAACCAATTTAGTTCATTTTTAAAGTTCCAAAGGTGAAAGATCTAGGATGGTATGAATGTCATATACTTTTGTTTGGAAATGAAATTACTTTATTTTAAAAGGAAATATGACATGTGATAAAAAAATTATTTACCAAGCATATATTTGGTGTTTGATAAATTAAATGTGACCATAAACTAATCAATTTTTGCATTGTAAAACATTTTTAAAGATAAATATGAAAATAAAAATCCCACATTTAGTAATCATCCTTTAACAAGGTATTTAAAAATACAAAAATTTCATATTCTTAAAAATTTTGTTGAAGTTTACCAAATTTGATATTATTATTCTTTTATATAATGAATTTGAAAACAAAAAATATGTGTTACAATTGGTTTGTAATGAATTTTTATTATTACTATAAGTATTTTGAAAAGTTTCCATGTGTATATGCTAATTTTTTAAAAAATATATTAATAAGATTTAAAATTGTTTCACCTTATTTAAAAATGATGCGAAAACATCTTTGGAAAATCCCCCATATTTATCAATTGATGTTTAATATTTTTGACATTGAATACACTATACGAATGAATACATTATCATCACTAAAGTTGAATAAACACATTGTCATTGTTCAAGTTGAATCAATTAATCATTTCATTGCATTTAAGCATGCATTTTTAAATCCAATTATTGAACAAAATTTTTTTACCTCTTTATGTACTAAATTCATTATTGAAGATCTTTTTGATTCAGGATAAAAAATCGCATTATGTGAAGAAAGAAAATAATAATATTGTATTGTTATTTGCCATTGTATTTTTGCTAGAATCGAATTATGAAACAAACCTTTGACAGTGAATACCATGGTCCATTTTGTGAAAATGGAATTCAAAAATCTAATAAATTTATCAAAATCCAAATTTTTTATTGAACCAAACAATGAATAGTCATGGGTACATGTTGCAAACTTGATGCAGATATAAAAAAAAATGTTCAGATAAATACCCAACATAACTTGCAATTCAAACATTTATTCGAAAATCTGATTTCTATTTATGAAAATATTAAAGATTTCTTATGTTTGAAAGTTTCAAGTGTCATTGATAATTAATCATTGTGAAGGTCTATTCATTTAAACCATTTAAATTATCTTTTCATTTATTTTATAATCAATAACATTAAAGATATAATATCTTATTTAAACTATTTTCACACTATACCATAACGCAATGTATTAATTTGTGTTTTAATGTATCATTTATTGATTTATACATTTTTTAATAATGAACATTTTCAAATATCATATGAGAAGTTAAAAATTCAAATATAACAAATATAACATTTCCAAAATTGAATTATCAAATTTATGTGTTCCATGTTTAGTTCTTACATGTATATATTATTTAATAATGTTACATAATGTATTGAATTGATAAGTTTTAATATTTTTAAAAAAAAATTCCAAAGGAATTAAATGATGATGTTTTTTTCAATCAAAATTAAGAAGGTTATGGATGTCATATACAAAAGTTGAATTGAAATGCATAAATTGAAAACATTTAATATGATAATAATAAAAATTCTTCATGTTTTTAAATATATTTTTTAAAATTCATATATATATATATATATATATATGAAATATCTAATTTCAATCATTATCAAATTATGTAAAGCTATAACAAATCTATGAATGAAAATGTTAACAAACATATGCCTCAAACCAATCCAACTAAGGGAAAAAAATAAAAATTATGCAAATTAAATGGTCAAATGTTTTTTGCTTGAGGAACATTTGAAAATTAAAAAAAAATTAAAAAACCCTTCAAAATCAAAGAAGTCTTATAAATAAAATATATGATCCATTAATAAAAAGGTGTGAGATATTCTCACTTTGTTTTATTGGTATTTTAATTATATCAAGTTACATATGTATCAATCTATCATATTATAGGTATGAACACATCAAATATATGTATCAATACATGAACCATCAAATGAAAACAAAACAAAATTTGAGGACAATTAAATGAAAGTTATAAATATATATATATATTTAAAAAACACAATGTTTAGAAACGTGTCAAATATCCCTCATTTTATTGGAGTATTGTTTCAATTGTAAAATATTCAATTCATATATAGATAATCATTTAAATCATCATTATCATCATGTGTTTTATTCAAATTTAACTTGCATTAACTCATTGGAAAATTAGCTATAAAACACATTTATTCACCAAATCACAAGTTTTACACCTAAATGAAAAAAAAATTACGTGCGTGGTGAGAGGGGGGGGTGGATGGGGCTGATGTTGGAGTTGTCAATGTCCTTCTTTGCATGAGCTTTGAGCTTGACGCTTTAGTTTTGACGGCTGAGTGGTCTTCTTGAGCCACCTGCCCTGTTGCAATCGCGTCCAAATCCCCAAAACCAAATCCTGGTCCAACGCTTGTAGCTGAAAGATCTGCTATGCGTGTGGGGGAAGAGGTGAGGGGAGGTACCTAAATGAAATGGGTCGGATTTGAAGTCTCAGCCACTTCCGCCACACCTTGTGTTGGCATGAGGAGGGGATCGTGCAATTGTGGCGGTCGGTGGACGTTCTCGTCATTGTGATTACCCTAACTCCCTGATTGAATTACTTCGTCAGTTCTTGCGAAGGGCGGTTGATGCGCTGAACCTCTAAAGGTCACCAAGATCACTGGCGCTTTACTTCCATCATTTGGATTTTCCAGGGGCGAGCTTTCCACTGAGGGAATGCATGTCCCAGATCGAGTAATATGGTCATTCTATACCTGAACCTAAGAGAAAATGTATTAGAGAGTAGGTTGTAGAGGGAGGATTCTGCCCCTAACAATAGCAGAGAGAGCAAGTCCTAGTCCCTCCTTTGCCTCGCAGACTATGCTCAAAGGTCCTGCCCTTTAGAGAAGAGACGTCACGTGTAAAGAGTACGTCCCTCTCTCTCAGAGATAGAGCCGCTCCGGAACCTTGTGAAACCTAAGAGCAACAATTCTTTTCAGAGCTGCGTTGTCAGACTTGAAACCGATGCCGGACAGAGCTCATTCTGCTCCAAAACAGCCTTCTTCCCCGTCGCCATCCTCAAAATCTAGCTCAAGTTTTGAACTGCTCAGAGGCCATGGCCACAAGTACTTGCCCTGGCAGAGCTCAGAGCTTCGTCCTCCCACCCTTGAGACTGTAGAAAGAGTCATATCGTTACATAATCCAATAAGGTTCTATGAATGTTTTTCAAGATTTTAGGCTATAAACCCATTCTTAGTCATTTCCATCATTTCAAAAATACTACTATGATTTATTATTATTATTATATTTCACATTATCTATTAGGACTAATTCTTCTTTTTCCTCCCTAGGAAAATTATATGAATAAATTTTTAAAGGTTCAAATTAGAAATCATGTTTTAAAATAAAAAGTCAAATGATCAATGTTGGTGTCTTTATAAGGAAGGTGGGAAATAAAGACCTTTAACTAAATGCTCGATGAAATGTTCCATGCTTGGTGGCCTTTGAAAAATCTAACCTTAGTGGCAAATAAAATGTTTTAAATTTCTTGGCCAAGGGAAAAACATTTTTGCTTACTGTTCTTTAGAAAAAGAATGAGAAGAAGGAAAAAGAGAAATATTCTTTTCATCTCTTTGCATTTTCAACCCCAAAAGATTTTATCTAAACCTTATTTGTATTAATTTTAAAGTTTTGTTTATCATGATTATAAATGTTTATTTCATGTTAAGGTTCAAGCATAATTAGGGTACCTCAATTAAACTTAAAAAACTCATGCCAAAAATTTCGAAATTCACATTTTTCTACATTTTTTTTATGACATGTCTTACATTTTGTCATTTTTCTTATGTCAAATGAAATAATTTTGTTTCAAATTTTATATAGGCTTTAAAAATATTTATTGTTTTCACTTATACAAGTGAAAATAGTAAAATTTATCCAATGTGAACGATGTTTTATTAATGGCCCAAAATTCCCAAAAATTAAATTTTTAAATTTTTTTTACATTACAATAGGGCATTTGGTTCTTCGCATATTTATACATTTTATACACAGTAACACATAAGGTGTTTTTGGTAAAAATCTTAGGCTAAAAAAAATTATTTAGACATTCCTCATTAATCCTTGAATGTTTTTTTTCATGAAACAAAATGTTTGATTTTGTCAAAGACTTAGTAAAAATATTTAAACTTGTTTAAATTTGACATTATATGCATAACATAATACCTTTATAATGCATCTATCTATGAATAAAATCAAACTTTCAATGTGAATGTGTCACAAAATTTCAACATGTTTAAGTGAAATGGTCTAATGAATATAAAATGAAATTAATCCTTTGGGTGCCCCAATTATTCTTTGACTTGTTGTTCCTTCCTTTTCTTTGATTTATAAATTACACTCACATGTATTAATGTACCATGTCTTTTACACATTAATTGTCCAATTGATTTAGATCAAGGATTTTTTTTTTCTTTGAATTTATGATGTCACATAAGATCACGTCTCACAGGCATCAAGTTGCACAAATTTACGAAGAATTGTCTTAAGAATCATCCTTAAATTTGATATTAATTCAACATTCTCATGACAAAAATCCTAAACCATGAAAAGTGTGCATTTGTCTTAAAGTTGAACCCCCTTGAACATAATGTTATTAGATTTTTTCCAAATTTTTTAAAAATTTTCGTACATTGACGATTTTGTTGCATATCAACCCTAACTCTGGTGATAAATTCGAAATTGTTTACAAAAATCTTTTTGAGATTAAAGACACTTTGATTTTTGCATGGTTTTCAATTTTGAACATTGGACATTATAATTGGTTGCGTAATTCAATTCATTGACTTCCTTTTAACAATAAGGCATATTACTTAATTTACACCATTCAATGCATTTTAGATTTCTTGGAGTTATGAACTTCCATTATGGCATAACATAAGATTCAACATGTAGGTCCTTTTTGAATTTATCCACAATTTGAATAAAGATTTTTTTAATTTTAAAATCCATTTTGTAATTACCACCTTATCACACTATTCATTTTAATTGTTATGTTGTTTCAAATTAATTTTACATGTTTATAATGCTTGAAATTTACTTGAACCTATCTTCATTAGACCTTTCGTTACTAAACCCTTAAATGTTTCAGAAATTTCAAATCATTCGTACTTGGGTTCTAGTGCACCCCTATTTTTTAAATATTAAAATGAAATCAACGTTTTGTCAAATATTATGAATTTTACTATTTGCTTCCAATCTGAACCTTTTAAAAACTTCTCACCCCCAATTGTGTAATTGAAAGTCTAAAACTACGATTATAAACTTTTGTCAAAAAAAATTAACCCTTCATTTCATTCAACCCCAAATGACCATGCATTCAATTTGTGTGTTTGCACATTTTCCAAAATGTTTAAGTTCGTTAATTTTTTCTTTGCATTGGTTTTGTGAATTTTTAGATTCAAAACTTATTGAAGTTTTCTGATTTTGTGAGTTCTTAAGGTTTTTCTCACTTTACTAATGATGGTTTTTGTTAATCATTGCCCATTCTAACTTGAAATTGTTAAAAACCTCTAATAACCTTTTCACACTTTTAATATTCATGATGCGATTCTCAAAAATTGAGGCTATTATGAACGGATGTGTCAATATGGCTCACATGTAAGGTACAAAACCTAATGAAAATATTAATGCTTCTATTCATGAAAAACCCAAGGATATTTCTTTTGGTGTTTATTTATCCATATATTCCAAAGGCAAAGTGAAAATGGTCGTGCTTGCTTGAAAATAACAAAGGTGAATTTCTTTTTCAAAATACATAGATAAGGGCTATTGCATTTTTATATTTATGGTTATTGTAAGTTGTTAGAATATAAGAAATTATTAATACAATATTCACATCTTGTGTGACCAATACACCCATGAACAATTTTTTTTCACACATGACAAATCACTGATTACATGTGAAAATTTGACATCTAGTTTACATTTCCTACCACTTTTCAACGATAACCAATTGTTGTTTGCCATGTGTTTTTTTTATACCTTAAAAATTTGTTGATATGATATTAAAAAATTCAATTGAAAATGCATGTTTAAACATTATAAAGGTAGGAAAAGTTTTTTTAAATACATGGACAAAAAGTTGCCACATTTCTAAGTTTATGGATACTATAAAATAATTGTTCATATATCAAATTTAATAAAAATACATTACTCACACATTTGTGAACAGTATGTTCTATATATCACCACACATGAAAAATGACATTTAATTTATGTTTCCCATCACTTTTCAATTGTGACCAATATTTGTTATTTGCCATTTAAAAAATAAATTGAAGATTTTTTCATACACTAATTTATTTTAGTACATTGAAGATTTTTTCAATTAATAATTTTTGTTTTAAACATAACAAAAATTAAAAAAAATTAAAATTAAAATGCATATCAACAAGAGGTTGTTATGTTTCTAGATATATGGTTATTATAAGGTAGTCATTGATGTATCAAAAAAATATCAATAAAACATTCACCTTGTGTGAACAACTACAATTTATGTATCATGAATATTTTCACAAATGACAAATAAATGGTTACATATTGAAAATTATCACATAGTTTACATTTCCCAACACTTTTCAAATATAGTCAATTCTTATTTGCCATGTGTTTTTTTCATGCAATATGATTTTTTTAATATTCTAAATATTTTATAACATGTTCAAAAAACTTTAATTGAAATCTGACATGCACATGTGTCTAAAGATAACAAGGAATTTTTGTTAAAAAAAACATGGACAAGAGGTTGTCATGTTTCCAAGTCTATGGGTACGGTAAAATAATTTTTTATTTATTCGAAAAACAATAATATGTTAATGTCACATTATGTGAACAATACATTTAATATATATTTATATTCCACATTTCATAGATAGTGGCTACATATGAAAACTTAACATTAAATCTATGTTTCCCACCACTTTTTGATAATAACCTATTGATATTTTAAACACTTGCATTTTTAAAAAAATCAAATTATTCAACAAAACATTAATGATGTGTAGTCACCTTATTTCTCCAAAAAAAAATCATAATGGAATATTACATCAAAAGCCAATCCTAATTATCATTTTTAAAAATTAAATTTTCTCACATATAAATATTTCAAGATGTGTCATGCATGATCATTTCAATTTCTCACAATGGGGTTTGTGAAGCATGAATTCAACAATGTTTGAAGATCCTTTCATACATAGATGGATTAATACACTAATACAATGACATATTAATATGCGAATACATTAATACATCAATACATTATATATTGATGCATTACATATGAGACATAAATTCTTTATTTTGATACCTTTGATATACGAAACTTTGAAATATGTGAATAAAAAAATTGCATATGAAATTATCACAAGTGCATGATTTATAACATCAACTTGAAATTTGTATCAATTTGAAAAATGTATTATGCAACAATATATGCCATTAGAAAAAAAGAATGACAATTTGCAATGAAATTTTTTTATCATGATCATGCAATGATACACAAATGTTTTATATTCTATTGACAAGATGCAAAGTTACCCCATGGATTTCCCCAAATAAATATATTATTTTCACCTTTTCCTCATCCATTTAGATTAAAGGCAACAAACATTCAATTTTTAAAAACAAGGTCACAAATGCTAATATTTACAAATAAATAATTGTTTTATGTTATGTATATATATATAAAGGAAGATAATTTATTTGGTTTGTATTTTCATAATAATATTAATAAATTGAATTAAAAAAAATACCAATCTGAAAAGGGAAGGGAGGAAAACTAAGAGAAGATTGATATTTATAATCAAAACAATGCTTAAAAACAAAAGAAACAAGAAAATACAATTTCATATTTTGTCCATTGACCAAAAAATTTCCCAAAATAATAATTATAATATAATTATTATCATAATTGTATATTATAATTTAAAAAAATATTATTAGTTTTATTATTATTGTTGTTGTTGGGAATCCATAGTTTCTTTATTCAAATTCAGAGAACAACCAAAAAAGGTAAAGAAATGAGAAATGAGCAAAAAAGGAGATGAATGAATATTGGAGCCGTGAGCGCTCCTCGTGGATGTCATCCCATTCGGCTTGCTATCATCCTCTTCCTTATTCATTCATCCATCCACCGATGGCGTGAGGGAAGGGAGACGAGGAAAGCTCCGTGTCTTTGTTTCTTCGTTTGCTTGCGTTGCAGACGACGCTTTTGTGTGCATTGCGGTGAACAAAGCGCTTGCAACGAGCAACTATCCGACTTCAATAGACAATCTGATACCCTCCTGCTGAAGAGATCAAGCGGTTTTTTTTTAGGCATCCCCCCCTCCCCCCCCCGCTTCTCCTCTCTTCTTCTTTTTTTTTGGGTCTAGAATTGGATTTTCCGCTTTTGGAACTGGTGGTGTGGTCTTGGGTCTTGACCATGTGTGTTTGTTTCAGAGAAGCGTCCGAAAAAGATGAAACGGAGGAGAGAAGGAGATGAAACATAGTTGGACGTGTTTTGTATAAGCAAAAAAAGAAAAAAGAAAAAGGGAGGGGGGAAGAGATGAGTGGAAACGAGTTCAGATTCTTTCTTTCCTGTGACATTAACCTGCCAGTCACATTCCGCATCGAATCTTTGGATGGAGACACGCCTGTGCGTCCTCCTGCAGGTCTGTTTCTTGGCCTGCTTCCCCCCCCCTCCCTCTTCGCATTGTGAATTTTCTTTTTGGTGGTTTGCAATCACATGCCCATGAAAAGCCATTTGTTAAATTTATGCCTCAATAACAGGAGTCCTTAGGGATGATGATCGATCCCTCCTGGACCTCAAGCGGCACAGCATCATCTTCGCATGCAGAGTGATATGTAGACCGTGCATGAATTTGAAGCTTTTGGAACAGAGTTTTGCCTTGTTTCAGAACCGCATTTTGACGCCAGCAAGGGTTTACAAAGATTTGGATATGACAAAACACCATCCAATTGGGAATTCACCTAAAGAAATTCAAAGGAATTGAAGGGAAAAAAATGAATATTCTTGCCAATGTTTGTGAGGAATCTGAATTGATGGATCCAAGTTCATGCCACCTTCTTTTGGTGTATGGGAAAAAGACTTCTTTTTAAGCGCTTCTGCAGTTTTACTCAGAAAAAAAGTTGTTGCATAAGGAGTTGCCTTCTGATAACTATTTGCAATTCTCAATTTGGGTTTCAAAGTAACATTTGATTTGCACAACTGCTTCTCTTCTGCCTGGCAGATTTGTCAAGCTTTGGGACCTAACTTGAATGAAGGTTTAGGGTTTGGAGTTAGGGTTTCTTGTTTCTTGACCATTCAACTGCCAATCAAAGAAGTTCCAGCTGCTTTTTTGCAGTGCAATTGAATTTTGCATCATCAGATCCAAACCCATGAGACCAAAAATTCAAAGACCTAATTATGTGCTGTTTTGAGTATGTTTTATGTGTTCTAAGCCATGAAGCATCTAAATTTGATCCCTCCTGTCTCGTCTTTCTCTTTCTCCAGAGACCACGAATGGTACAGTGAACTCAACACTAGAGCTTTATGTGGAGTGTGCACTTTACATCGATGGTGTTCTCTTTGGCCTTCCAACACGAACCAGGTTCTGCAATACCTAGTAGACCTTTGCATTTCTGTTTGTGTGTGAACAAATGAGGTAGTTGTACACTAGGCCAAAAGCAGACTATTATTCATCCTATGAGCATGAAACTGGTAACCCAAGTGGTTGGGCACCTTGCCAGTGGTTGTGGATTCACTCACCCCTAGGACATGATAGGTCTTACAATAGCCAACCCAGCTCTAGTGGGTCCGCTGGTCAAACAGGTCACCGTGATGAGACATGAGTACCTAGGGGTAAACCTTGGTGAATGTCAGGCACTTGTTATAATTGGTAGGAATTGACCATGTCCACAATGAGGCAGTAACCCTAGGGGTGAAGAGACAGTCAGTTGTGCTTAATTGGCAAACTTCACATCATTCTTCTTCTTCTTCTTCTTTCTGTGAACATTGTGCTTGTGTTGCATAATGTGAATAGTTTGTGGGCATCTGGGCTTGTGATTGCTGCAGGCTAGCTTCAATTGAGAAGCCATTTCGGTGGAATGAACTGATTACACTTAGTGCCAAGTATCGTGACTTGACAGCAAATGCACAGCTTGCACTCACGGTGAGTTCTTGACACAAGCTCTGGTCTAACTTCTATTGATTGAAAACTGCTTCTGTTACCATATGAATGGCTTTATCTGTGGAATTGGTTGCTGGAAAATCTTGATAAGGTCTCATTGTTTCCAACCTGGGATCTGGTATGAATTTGAATGAGTATTGAATCTCTTAGGAATAATAGCTTTATCATAGCTGTTCATTGTGGATGACAACTTTCAAGATAAGATTTTCCCCTCCTTGTTTATCAGGTCTGGGATGTCTCCTCACCAAGGCAAGAAGTGGCTGTTGGTAGTGCCACACTGGGCCTGTTCAGCAGCAAGAAGCAGTTGAAGACAGGAAAGCAGAAGCTACGTTTGTGGCGTGGCAGAGAGGCTGATGGCTCTGTGCCTACAAGTACACCTGGCAAGGTATTTGTTATGTACAGGGTGAGGAGCCCAGACCTTTTGTGTATATACAAGAAAAATGCAGACAAGGTTTTTCTGAGAAGTTTTGCAAACATTTTGCAATCCATGGCTGTGATAATACCATTGCTTTCAAGAAACAGTGGCTGACTGGGAAGTAGGTCTCAGGTGCCCAAACGTGAACGGGGTGAGTTGGAACGCCTTGAAAAGCTCATGAATAAGTTTGAGAGAGGGCAGGTTGCACACATTGAATGGCTGGATTCCCTTACTTTCAAGGCTATTGAACGGATCAAGGAAGAAGAGAGCAAGCGCAATGGGAGTACTCATCTCCATCTAATTGTCGATCTACGCACATTTGAGCATCCTGTAGCATTTCAGGTTCTCTAATCTGAATTTGAATGCACACACTTTGCTTTGTATATTGGAAGACAGGCAAAACTTTATGTTCACACTCAAAGGTCTTGGCATGTTGTGAGCATGAAAATCAATTTTTTGTTTCATATTATCCACATATCTGTTTCATCGTTAACAGACAAATGTGCATTCATTGCAGGAACTTGGGGCAAATTTGTTAATGCAGTCACCCATATCTCCTTCCAATGAGCTTGTAACTGTGTGGGACCCGGAAGTTGGCCGGCAAAACCCATCTGAGAACAAGCAGTTGAAGCTTGCCCGCAGTGTAACACGGGTCGTTATTGACCGTGACTTGAAGCCCAACATTAATGAGAGAAAGTATTGGCATTTCTTTCTATTCTATCTTTGCCTCCATTCAGTCAGATTTATGCACAAATAAAAGACTTTTATGGAGCATTATGGGACAGGCCTTGTGTTCCAATGCTGAATTGCTTTTGACCTCCATCTGTATGTTTTGGAGGTCTACATATATGATGAATATCTTAAAATATTGAGTTATTGTTGTGCTAAACTACAGGGAGATACAGAAGATTCTGAACCATCCACCAACACGAAGTCTGAGTGGTGAGGAGAGACAGCTCCTGTGGAAGTTTAGGTTCTCTTTGATGTTAGAAAAGCGCGCACTTACCAAGTTCCTCCGTTGTGTTGACTGGACAGATGCCCAAGTATGTTCTCAATACCATTTTCTTGGATCACTTGATACAATAGATGACATTGCAAGGATCACTTGATTATATATCAGAATATCTATTTACTGCCTGATTTTTGTGTGTTCATTTGGAGAAATGTTGACCTGCATTTGCACAGGAAGCAAAACAAGCTGTTGACCTAATGAGAAGATGGGCACCTATTGATATTGCGGATGCTCTGGAGCTTCTCTCCCCAGTGTTTGAGAGTGAAGAGGTATTTGATTTGCACTATGTTTATGCTCCTCATCCTGATTTTGGTTGTTGATGATGCCGGGGTCAGCTTTGGTAATGGTTGTCTATTGTCTTGTGGTCTTGAGAACTAGGCTGTCTAGAAGAAGGCTAGAAGATTGTTTGCACATATTACATGACTTTCTCAATTCCAAAAAGAGTGTGAAGATGGATTGTTCATTTCAAGTGATGGTTGCTATATGTGGCACACATATACTGCGGGGATGATAGCAGTTTCTGCTTCCTTATCTGAAGCCAGAATGTTTTCTAGGTTCGTGGACATGCTGTTACAGTGCTGGAGGGAGCAGAGGATGAAGAACTACAATGCTACTTACTCCAGCTAGTTCAGGCTCTTCGCTTTGAACGTTCTGACAAGTCCCGACTTGCATTCTTTCTTGTTAAAAGAGGTAGGATTATTTAACCCTCCCATATGTTGACAAACAATAACTGCATAGTGCAGGAAAAACCCAACCCTGCAGTAGAGTCCACCATGTTCTGTTGGACGTACTGATTGTTTGCAGATATTTAGATCTTAATCACCAGTATATGCAAAAAGGGTTCTTGGTTTGTTAAAAGTCAAAAGAAAATCCTTGATTCCACTGATATTGAAGTTTTTATTCAGGCCCTTTAGTTTACATAGTGTTAGCCATTGGGGAAGTGGGGACATGCTTATTATGTTGCCAGAAGCTTTAGTCATCTGGCCAATTAACCCATGCTTATGCAAATGCAGCTACTCAAAAACTTGAACTTGCAAGCTTCCTCCGATGGTATGTAACAGTGGAGCTTCATGACCCTGGTTATGCAAAAAGGTTTTACTCCATCTATGAGATCTTTGAAGATAGCATGACAAAGGTAATTGAAGATTTATGCTCTTCTTAGCAGAAATTGTTTAACTTGTGTCTTCTTTTTTATAATCACAGGCATGAGCCTGTTTGCCTCAGTCAGAACCAATTGAAATATAGCCTTTGAGACTTGAAAGGTTATGGGTCCTTATGTGATCCTAATTGTCCTAATTCTGTTGGGCATGTTGCTGCCTCATGTTGGGCTCTCATGTAATCTGGCCCATGTTGCAGGCAAGGCTTGAAAGCAAAGAGGCAGATGAAGGGGGAGAGAAACTATGGCAGTGCTTGGTCCATCAAACAGAACTAACAGCACAAATTTGTACCATCATGCGAGATGTCAAGAATGTGAGAGGTGGAACTCAGAAGAAGATTGAGAAGCTTCGACAACTTCTCTCTGGTCTTCTAAGTGAACTAACTTATTTTGATGAGGTGAATTGATGTTTCCTTTATTCCGACTCTTTATGCAAGTAAATGCTGGAGAGAACAATGAATTATATTCCTTGGTGCTGTGATGAGTACAAATGCTTGTCATTTTTAGCACACATACTGATACAAAGCTATTTCCTGTTGTAGCCTATACCTCTTCCCTTGGAGCCTCGAACCATGATTACTGGAATCATTCCATCTGAATCATCCATTTTCAAGAGTGCTCTGCATCCCCTTCGCCTTACATTCAGAACTGAAGGTGGTGGAAAGTGCAAGATCATATTCAAGAAGGGGGATGATTTACGGCAAGATCAGCTGGTGTGTGGTCCTCAAATGGACATGTGGATATATTTCCTAGCACAGTGGTTTATTCAGCTGCAATAATCTTCCTGTGTTCTTCCTCTTTCCATCTGGTGCCAGTTTGATCACTCATTCAACTGACTGCTGTGTATTGGTGTGGGTGGTATTGCAGGTTATTCAAATGTTGTCTTTAATGGATAGGCTTCTTAAACTGGAGAACCTTGATCTGCAACTCACACCCTACCGTGTGCTGGCAACTGCACAAGATGAGGGCATGGTGGAGTTTGTTCCTTCTATATCACTTGCACAAGTACAGGCTTATACCTGTTGTCCATGAAGAGAATCTGTGTGCAGGAGTAGCATTTGCTGATTGGATATGTATGTTTCGTCTGCTCTCACCATTTGTTCACAAATATTCAATGTTAGGCTGAACTGTGTGTTATACTTCTGCAGGTTTTGGCAGATCACAAGACAATTGTGAGCTATTTCCATCAATTCCATCCTGATGAGGAGGGACCATTTGGCATAACTGCTGCCTGTCTGGAAACATTTGTGAAAAGCTGTGCAGGCTACTGTGTAATTATGTACATCCTTGGTGTTGGTGACAGGTGGGTACACATACCAACTGTTTCTTTGCTGCAACCAAACATCATTGGTTCTGATGCCATACTGCAATGGCTAGCACAGTTCTTCTCTTGATAGTTATCTGATGTCAAGTTATGCTTTCATTAAAAATTTAATTGTGCTATCACACTTTGCTGCTCAATGGCATGGTTGGCAGACATTGACATTGCATATCAATCATCTCTCAAGAGTTTTTGGTTGATGGGCCATAGGCATTTGGATAATCTGCTTCTCACAAAGGATGGGCGTCTCTTCCATATAGACTTTGGTTTCATATTAGGGCGTGATCCCAAGCCCTTCCCACCTCCTATGAAACTGTGCAAGGAGATGGTTGAAGCAATGGGTGGTGCAGAAAGGTACACTCTCTTTCCCAAGATATTCAATCCAAATTTCTTAGTGTGACTTTGTCTGCACAGACTGTTAAGTCCAGTTCAAGAGCATGAACATTGTTACACTTTATGCTCCTCACTTCCTCTATAAAAAGTGGCATTTCTGATTCGCTCTTCCTCCTGGTATGGCCTGGGCTGTATACCCATGTATAGTCAGCACTATGGGAAGTTCAAGTCCTATTGCTGTGAGGCATACAATATTCTGAGGAAATCAAGCAACCTCATCCTCAATCTCTTCCATTTGATGGCGGGAGCAAATATTCCAGACATAGCCTCAGACCCTGAAAAGGGCATCCTTAAGGTGTGTACGACATTCTTTGTGACAAAAAATTGGAAGTTGTAATTTAGCTTGTTTCAGGGTATGACTGCAGGGATAGCAGTTATGGCATTGTTACAGTTGTACCAACCTCTTTTCTGGATATATTCCTGCAGTTGCAAGAGAAATTCCGACTAGACCTGGATGATGAAGAAGCAGTGCAGTTCTTCCAGTCTTTGATTAATGACAGTGTGAGTGCACTGTTTCCGCAAGTGGTGGAGACCATACATCGGTGGGCTCAGTATTGGCGCTAGATTCAAATCTCAACATACCGATTCACTACTAGCTTAATCATACCTGTGATGACAACATGCATGTGGTCAATGCTCCCATGGTCTCTGTAGTTTGTAAATTATTGATGACCTTTGTTTAGTGTACAGATGGCAAATTCTTTCCAAGTGATGGTGGTTTTCTAGTGGCTTGGAGCTCTTTTTTAGAACTGAGTTGCACATTCACAACTGGGGGGGGGCGGGGGTGAGGTTCTCTTTTTGTGTTTTGTGTGGGGGTGCTTGGAATGTATGGTGTTTGTTGTGTTGTTTTAGGACAACAAACACATGAAAAGAGAAGGGTTTAAAAAGAGTAAGCATTGGGTGGTTGCAAATGGTGTGACCCCCAAAGAGGAAGGGGTCCATTCGCTGGAACTGAGATTTAGGCTCTGTGTTAGAAGTCCAAAAAAATTGGGAGGGGGAGGAGGGGATTGCTTGTCAAGTGAGGGGGCCTTGCCATTTATGTGGGTACGAAATCACCACAAACACATCAAAAGTGGAGGAGGGATTGTATCAGTAGGGCAGATGCAAGGTTGACACAATAGAGTAAGGGCCTCTTCACCCCTGTTCCCAGACATAAAATAACTGTTCTTTTTATAAGGAAAAAAGGTTTTTAGTTCATTGCTAAGTCACATATGAGGCAGAAGGTTGCATTTCACCGCATTTCACCCTAGGTCTAATGTCAGTTCCCAGTCACCTGGGTTGTTAGATACCCACAGGGCTTAAAAAGGGGAAATATCTTGTTTGTTTATGCAGGAGACTTCTGTACATCGTATCTGAGAAGGTAAGGTTATTGATGGGAAATTTTGCATTTCCCAACCAAAGTTCTTAGTTTAAAGATAGATGTTTATGGAATTGGGATCTTTGAAGATTCACCCTTCTTTCTCTTTGGTGTGATATGTTTTTAGAAAGGGGGGATTCAAGGTGAACAAGGTCAGCTTGTGGATCAAGTGTGTGTGAGAACTTAGAACGCACACATTGAGAGAACACTTGGATTGCAAGCATAGGGGAAGGACAGGTCCGGAGATGTCTATGGTTGTTTCTGGGCACATGAACTGCTACTTTTGTTTGCACTCCCTTCATTTTATTGTTTCTTTGTTTTAGTTCGTCTCTTTTGTGTCGTTCCTTCTTCCCAGTTTTGTCAACCTTGTAAAAAGTCCAAAACTCTGTGTAGTTCTTACTGTTCATTTCTGACCCTAATGAGAATCTTGATGCTCTGATTGGCTATCAGGTCATCAGTTATAAGCCATAACCTTCAACCTTCCTTTCATTAGTGACCTACTCATTAGCACAAAGGGACAAGGTCATAGCTGCTCTCTTCATGGATGAAAAGAGCACAACTTTAATTTTCATTACACTCAGTTATTTCTGGTAGCTAGTTGCCTCTTTCTTATTCCATAACTTCCATCAAGGTTATAGAATATGGGATATGATTTTTTTAAAGGGGTTGAAAACAGAAAAAAAAGAAATTATTAAAACTAATGGTGAAATTATGTGAAAATGTAAAATAATTTCTTTTCAAGGGAGAATAAAAACCTTTTAATCTTGTTCAGGTCAGTTTTGTGAGGGTGTATGGTTAGCAATGTTAAATGTGAGGGTTTAGGGTTAGGTTATTGTGATGTAGAATCAAATTACATCACAAATTTATCAAGTTTCAAAAGTTTGTACAAATTTTGTGTAAAATTTGATTTACATAAGCTCATACAAAAGTTGCATGAATTTTTTGTTATTAAAATATTTTGAATATTCAAACAAATGAAACATTGTTTTTTGAATGTTATACATGAATGTTCATGTTTAATACATTTAAATTATATAATTCTATATAAAATTATATCATGATAATTATATGAATTTAATTAAAATATAAATCATACATATTTTCAATCAAGACATCATAAACAGAAAAAACAATACATTTGCATAGAAATAAAAAAATACATTTGCTTTTATGCTATTTTTACATTTTGAAATTTACAAATTTTGGACAAACATATTGTTTTATGATTTTCGCACAAATTTTATTGAAATTTCATGATGTTGAAAATTTGTGATATTGAAATCTTCAAAAACATTCATGAATATAATATTAGGTTCTTTAGGTAGACTAGGTGATTTTTAAAAAGAAAAGACAAGTGTGTTATATTTAAATACTAGTTTTAATTAAGGGATTTCATTATTTCACAAGCTTTCACCGATTTCACTTTCACATGGGTTCAAAATAGTGAAGTCCTTTAGGGGGGGGTGCTTTACTTTACAATCATACATTATTTTTAGCATTGGGGAATGTGTAATGTGTACATGCAATTGATCCTAATATTTGACCTAGGTTCATATATTCTTGAATTTGAAATATCTACCCTAATCAAAACCAAAAGGTTTAAAAATTGAAAGAACCATCCTTAAACCCACATTTGGAGAACCTCCCAAAAATAAAATAAAATGTCAAATTTGCAACTAGAGGTTCTCTTTAAAAGGAAACACAACATTGTTCAAATTTAAAATTTATTTCAAAATGAGTGAAATGTGTACAAACTTGGCAAAATGCATTTTAAGGCTTTTGTTGGGGGTTTTTGAGTGTTTTTTTTACTTTTTTAGTACATTAGTAAGCAAAATGTATAAGGTACAAGATCTCAAAACAAGCTTTAATATTTATCCTTAATCCTAACTTCAATAGCATATACAAGGAATGTGTTTTCAAGATGAGTTTTAACTTATCATTTAATAATTTTTTAAAAAGATGCTCTCAATTTGTTGTGCCTAACTTTTAGCCAAGGACTACACATTCATAAGTTGGTTTTTGGAACTTAAAGTTGTCTAACCAAAACCAATTCCAATGAATCATTCTCACCATAATTTTATCCTTCTATTTTAAACATGTCCAAAAGTTTTAAAACTGCTACTTTTTGTGATGAACCAAGCAACCGGACCCATGATATGGAGGTGAGCTTCAACCATGATATATCCTTCACTTCATTTCTTGCCCAAAAACTTTTAAGGAGCCACAATCTACCAAATTAATGGGCAGGGGGAGCAGATGGGACATTGTAATCAACATATGGCCAAGAAAATGAGGAGAAAAGGGGTTGAACACAAAGATAAAAGGAAACCAAAAGCAACAAACAAAAAAGAAGAAAAGAGAAACCATTGAGGATTAAAGCAGATGATTCATCTAAGTAAAACAACAACCCATCGATGTCTAGAGGCACACAATTGCATAGAAGTGATGAAGTAAGTAAACACACAAGTAACATTTCATTGTGTATTTCAGAGTTATTCAAATTGGCATAATATGTAAAGACCTGGTTGATTTTTTGTAGTGTATATTTAGGACAATTATTTCCCTAAATTTTTCATTAAACCTTCCAAAATCCGGAAGGTACATCAACTCTTTGACTGTACCTTATGAAATTTGGAAGGTACAATTCTTTTATCCATCTTTTTCTCATTTAAAAAAAATCTTTTCTTTTACATAACTTTTTTTCCCTTTATTTTCTTTCTTTTTTGACTTTTTTTTCTTTTTAAAATTGAATTAAACTAATTTCTGGTTTTTACAACTATAAATTAAAAAAATTGAAGTTAATTTTTTAAAAAAAAATTCAGATTTCAAATGAACACACAGTTTGAAGAAAAAACTAGCAACAACCAACAACAAAGCTAAAAGAAATCTTTTAAATGGAAAGAAAAATCAACCAGGTCTTTGTGTAGGGGAAGGTTTCCTTCCATTACCTTTTGGATTTTGAGGATTTAGATGAAAACCTTCTCCTATACAAAACACACTCAAATATTATCTTATCCCACAACCAAAACATTGTCACATCCTCAATAGGAAATGCAATTCCTTGAGTTTCATTTATATCAACCTGCCTCCAATTTCTTACCAGCAATGGCATCCATTTGGCATTGCATCAAGCTCTCTTGATGGAACTCGAGAGTTAACTGTGTGCATAAGTCTCTTGGTACTTGGACCTGGAGTTTGAATGAGTCCATTAAGAGCTTAAGCAAATCATGATATCACAAAAGGTGTGATGGGTAGTGCTTCATGCCCTTTGACCATGACATGGTCTGCCAAAGGTGGTTATGGACACAAGTCAAACTTCTTCCTCGTGTAACATAAGTTTTTGGGAGTCCAGTCCACTTTTATAATAGTGTTGCCACATTGTTCCAGTTTTCAATCCCTCTTTGGATTAAGCATGTTTGTGTATTTTGTTTTGTTCAAATGATGTGAAATTATGTGCTATTGAGCTCTCATGATCAGTGAAGTCAGTGCGTTTTCCTTCTGTCTGACCCATTACCAACGCCATTACATAATGTCTGACCCATTACATAATGCCAACCCAATACAAGAGCTGAATTACAGATTGTATGAACTCTCCTAACGTATAAATTGATGACCAGTATCTCCACCATTACACAACCGGCAAATTGGAGTTTGAGATATATCTCCCCTGTTGTGGGAACAGGAAACAAAATGCAGATTGCTGCTGTGATAATTTCTTCTCCCATTGGGTTGAATTCCAGATGCAGAATTCCAGACCTTTGTTATTGATCTCCATGACCATCAAACCCAGATGTCCACTGATACCCACAAAGGAGGCAAGTAATGCTTTTTTCTTTTGTGCATGATAATGGGAATTGGTGTATATAAGGGTGCTCGGACCTTTACTCAGAGGACCCTAAGCAATAATGCACATCAAGATTTGAAGGAGCAGAAATTACAATCACTGAACTAGATCATTGAATATCAGAACCTCCAAGCATTCAGAGGCTCAAGTACTAAGTTCCACTACCATTCAATTAGTTTCATCTTGTAAAGAAACTCAAACTTTAGCTCTTTCTTGCCTTTCCAACTGAGCATGTTCAACCTGGAATCTATGGCAGGTTCAACCTCCAATGTACTTGCATAGGCATATTGTTCCAAATGGGTTGTTGATTTCTAGACCCATAGCTACAGGCAGTGACCAAACATGGAACAGCCTGCACCAAGTTGTATTGAAAAGAAAATTTCAACTTTTGTTACAACCATTATCAGTATGTATGTCATCAAGAGAATGTTGTATTTTGTGAATATTTGAGTGTAGTGGAATTTGGGTTAGCATCTTGATACTACTCCTAAGACTCATATTGCCTTAGTGTTATTGCCAGTATTATCAACCTGTTTAGAAGGAGCAAGGACAGGAAGAGAAGACACAACCCAACATCAAGAGAGCAAACAAACCAAAACTAGAACAAATGATAATAAAAGGCACTATTTGCTGTGCCTCTTGATTAAGGGAGGCCAACACCCAGTGAAAAAAATTGAGAGTCTGGTGCTGAGCTGAGGCGTGTGCACTCCTCTGTTAGAGCTGTTGTTAGCATCTCAGCTGTGAAAGTGTCATCTGACTTCAATCCAAGAGCCTGCATGTCACCATATACTCCTCATCAGGGACAGCCTAGCAATAATGCAGAAGAACATATTGCAGCCCTAACTCACAAATGGACCAGAGAAAAGACATACCCACTAGATGTGACTTCCAAGATAGCTCCAACTGACATGAGAAATATAGAGAGGCCCTTGTTATAACTATTTACCATGTGTCATGTTCTTAATGGAATAAACTTTCTAGCTGTTTTGAGCACTGCAACAGGATATATGCTAAGGAAGGTTTGGCAAATGTTCTAATAAAAAAGGACATGGATAAGACTCAAATTCTTTAGCTTCATTGTACTGTACATCACTCAGTGAAACAGATTCTCAGGAGCAAAGCTAACCCTCTTCAGAACCAACATACCTTGTGGTAGAAGTCAATGGCTTTGCCTGTGCTGCCCTGCAACAAGGTATAACAGTAGTCAAGACACAGCAGCAAGGAAAGAATGCAAGCTGAAGCAAAGAATAGCAATCTGATTGCAGAGAAAGGTCCACAAAAGCATGTACTGTAACCAGACGAATATTCTGCCAGTTCTGGTCAAACCAAAACAAACTGATCACGAATGAATGTGGTCACGACCTTGTGATTGTCAGTCACAAAGTGTCATACCATCATGTTCATCACAAATGGCAATGACTAGATGCCGTTACTCCCCAAACCTCATCAGCTCCCTACAGAGGGCATGGATAGGTATATAACAATCTGCTCAAAATTCAGGGTAAACAATGAAACATAATTTGCACCAAGTTTCTGTTACTCTATCCAGAAGCAATCCAAAGACGCAGGCACAATGTCAGTCAGTACTTGGGCATAGCTACTGAAAAATTTGTCAAAAGTATCCTCATCAAACTGCATCAAGGTTATGAGGGCAACCTCCATTTCATTTCAGCTTGCCCCTCCAATAGCAAGCATCTGTGCATACAGAGGCCTACATAGCTGGTAGTGGTAGGGGCCTACTGCACCTTGAATGTATTATTGGAGCACATCATTGATGAATGGAAGTACATTTTGTGCCTTGTGAGGGACTCCTGTTTCAGCTGAGAATAATGAAGGGACCAAATAACAGCAGAAAAGGTTGATAGCTATGCACTGAGGTGCTTGCTACATAGATATCAGTAGGAGCATGAAAATACCTGGAGATGGTGAGTGAAACCAAGAGCAGCATATGTGGAGGCACCCTTGGGATATAGAGCAAGTGCCTTCTCATACATGCTTATCGCCTCCACATAAGACCTGCAATTATCATCCACTTGTTAGACATAGAGGTGGAAGACTGGTTATTTGAGTCACAAATCTGGTGCACACTGGAGGCAAAGACTTGCATACAAGCATACAGAGGCAAGCAAAGGGATAGATCACACATATGATACTTTCAGCATACAAGCATACAGAGGCAAAAAAATAGACACATCACACATATCATACTTGAGCTTGCGTAGAGTATGGGCCAAGTTGACAACTGTTGGTTCCCAGGCTTCTGTAAGGGGAGGAGGTGCAAGTGAGAGAGCCTTGCGGAGCCAGCGTGCTGCTGCCTCATAACTGCAACAATCAATCCCAAATTGAAACTTTGTGGAGTCAGTTGCAGAGAATAGAAAGAGAGGATCCTGGCTATTTCCTTTACATCAAGTTGCACACTTTCACAAAGCATGGTGCCCACCAAAGATATTGCAAACTCACAGGCTGGCACATACAAAGTCCAAACTAAATCCTGGAATTCTCAGAATAGTTCAAAACAGTGATCACAGATTTCATGATGTATTGGTCATAATGGATTCTATGCAGAAAAGTGGTAAACAGATCCAAGGGCAACTGCACTGATATATCAGCTGTATCATTTACCAAAGATTTACAGTTCCACATGGAGGGATCATAAAACCAATGGCAATCTGGATCTCTTATTTTCCTGATCCAATTGATTAGCTTACTCTTTATTGCGGAATGCCATCACACCCAATTCATTGTACACAACTGGATCAGTTGAACAGATGGATTTGGCCTGCATGAGGAACTGCAGCACCCCATGTATGTAAGTTTAATCACTGAGCACAATGGCACAGATGCTGCAGTCTGTCCACAAGGAGAGAGACAACAATTCATGAACACAACTTGAAGCCAGTGAGAAAGTATCGATATACTTGTTCAGCAAGATTGAGGTTATTAGTACGTAGATACTCCATCCCAATGCAAAGAGCTGGTAAATGGCAACTGCATACAAAGAAGCACAAATAAGACATTTTAGCTCTGCTTGGGGAGCAGTTTTACTGACCAAGAAAGAATTAACATCCCCAATCAGAAAATCCTGAAGAATGTTAGGGTGGACAATGCACACTTACTGTGATCATGAAGGCAACTTCTATTAGCAAATTGCATCACAAAAGTTCAAAAAAATTCTGAAAAGTCAGAATGTGCCATAACCCATTATGAACCCATAAATAGTAGAGAACAAAGCCAATGTAGTACCCTGCAAAGAGACGGGCAGCTGTTCGATATGCAGCCATAGCCTGGTCACTCTCATCCTGTGCTGCATATGCATTGCCAAAACCAAGCCAGGCTGGTGCAAAAGACCCCTCCAAAGTTGTTGCTTTGCTGCATGATACTTGCATATCAGCCAGGCCCTCTTATAGTTGCAATGACCCATGACTCCAAGAAGGAACTACCACAAAATCATTTCCTACTGTCAAGCATCAACAAGTTCAGAAAAGTCTCAACCGCCTCTGGCTCTTTGTAAGCTTGTTAATTACTTAGAATGTCCACCTGAATAATTACATGATTCCCCAAAATTACAGAAGTCTTGACATAACTCGTGCAAACCTAAAAGAATTTCCAACTTTGAGATATATTGTGTCCAACTTTTTGGAATAATTCTGGGAAGGACTCTTCCAATGTTTTACCACTCCATGATGGTGGAGTCATGTATTCAAGTTTGGAAAGAACTTAGATGAATGAAAATATTCTGAAGTAAAAGCCAACAGCAACAAAAAAGCAAAAAGAAGTCATACCAGAAATAGCGGCGTGCATGATCAAACTGCCGAATGCAATAGTAGTAGCACCCCACAGCAAACCATGCTATTGCTCTGCACACAGTATGGTGACATTACTAGTCAAAGCACGAAGCACAATATTGGTGACCCCAAAACAGTTAAAAGGAAGGAAACACCTGCTGAAGGCTTGTGACCAGAAGCCTTAAAACATGAGACACTGCACAAATTTAGCTCCTGGTTTGGCACAAGTTTAGTGGCCCAGGAGATTAGCAGAAACCACATAGAAATGAAGAGCTTCTGTAACCACCATTGTGAACCATGTGAAATGCAAATGGCCAAGTATAAGGTATGCAAATGAAAATCTGGCATGAAGTAGCACTCTTACTTGTTTGGGTATTCTTGTACTAAGTTGTGAGCTCTAAGAAAGAGCTCATTCTTACGCCCAAGCTCCAAAGCAGCACCGATATGCAAAGGCATGCAGGTTAGATGATATGGATCCTTCTCCAGCAGCCTGCACCCTATCTCTTTGTTTATTGGCAATCCCAACATAGGAGAGCAAAGAGGGACATGTGAATACAACACAGATCCAAGCAATAAGCAAGATAATCAAATATGGCATAAAAGATGGACTCAGAACTGCTACTGCCAAACTCCAACAACTATCCAATTACACAAGGTTCAGCACAAAAGTACGGTCTCTGATGGGTTCATGCATACGCTTTAGTAGTGTCATAACAACGCTGAAACTCCCCACGGTGATACAACAAGTCAGCTCTACAGGCCACCACATCGTTGTTGTCCTTTAGTGAGCAACCCACACCATCATCTTCCAGTTGTGATTCATCAGGCTCCCTCTCCAGCTCCGCAAATTTGGATTCAATGGCAGCAAGTTGCCCATACTGAACACAATCAGTAATCAAGTATAACAGAGGGTTAAACCTGTTGAGTTAATCTAATATAAAAGAGCTGCAGATGCCTCCACAACTTCACAAAACTTTCTCATAGGTCCCCTTCCTGCAAAGACAATTGCTTCTGCGAAAAAGGTGGCTCCTGATTTTGCCACTCTAATCTCTAGATAAGATGCACCTTCAACATGGACTGACATCTAGCTCAACAAGCCCACCCTATTAACTGTATAGATGGCTGATGTTCATGCCCAAATTTACTGGCAAGAGACAACTGAGGATTAATGCCAGGCACCAACCTTTTTGGCACGGCAGGAATACAATAATGATAGCCAGTGATCCTCTGGATCGAACTTTAGTGAATATAACAGGCTTGCTTCTGAAAAAGACACCAAAAATTGTTACTGTTAATGTTTATAGGGTATTCTTGGCTTCTCGGAGATGTCATGATCTTTCTATTGAGCCAAAACATATAGAAAACAAGAAACAAGCATTAGACAGTCATAGCTCTTGCCCTTCATTTAAAGCACAGAGAATCAAAGGTGTTATCAAAAGTATTTAAGAGGGTGGTAACCTTACATGAGCCTACCTTCATCGCTGGTCAGCATATGATTGTCTACTAGATGCTCAAACGCCTGCACAAGTCAAAATCCCCACACACAAGTTAGACCATGTTGGATCTGATGGAGGAGGCAAATTTATGTTGGGGGGAACAGATTCTACCTTCAGAAAACCAAGTGATGTATAGAGAGAGGCATAGATATACTGCTACACCAGAAACCTTTTGTTGCCTCATACCAATTCTCTTGTGGAGTTAAGTGTACCTCATAGCAATAGGGATCTGCCTTCAATGCTGCTTTGAACCTGCCAATAACACAAGGGTCATACCACATTTGGATGCTGGTAGAGAATGTTGGGGAAATAGACCAACCACAGTATTCTGAACTTACTTGCTAGAAATGCTTCAAACTGATTCTGTCACCACCAATTGACCCATTGATTCAGCACTGTTTAATGCTTACCATCGAAGAGCACGAGCACGATTTTCTAAGGCCTCAAAAGCTCGGCCTCGCAACAAGCATATCGCAGCTCCAATCTGGTAAGCACATTGTGTCAGTTCCAGTAACATACTGATATACTGTTATGAGACCATAACCAAAAAACCAAAGCAATCTCCAAGAAAGAAGCAAGAATACAAGCAGGAAGCACAGTTGATTGCATTCTGTAAACAAGAAAATGACTGCACATACAGGCAGAACTTTCAAGCTCACATTTATTTCCCTTTCCTCTACATCTCTGTCCAGAAACTCTGTGTCTTGGTCATCAGTCATTTGCACATTCCCTTCCTCATCAACTTCTCCATCCCCGAGCATGGCCAAACATTCGTCCCACTCTTTCACCTCCTCCTATGTCAACATACAAAACTACATTACAAAAGCTAGCAGCATCTACACAACTGAGTATCGAAGGCAGTCCAAGTGCACTGTCTAAGCCAGTGTCATCTATTCAGCTGAGTACCAGAGGCAGTCCAAGCACATTGTCTAAACCAGGATCTGTTGTAAACTATAGATGAGGCAACAAGATGGTTTCTGGGAGAAAATATCCTCCAAGTGTCTTGCTGCTTGAGCCAATCACGAGCCAATAAAAAGAGGAGCAGAGAATTTCTATGCATCGAGTAGACTTCACTTGCTGTCTCCTTGTCAGCCCAGACTCATGCTAAGACACAGAGAGACATGATGTCGGGATAGAGAACTGTTGTAACAAACAAAAGTTGGAATGGCATATATGAGAATGTACCAGACATTTTGCTGCCAGATACCGAAAACGCAAATCAGCAGATACCAAGTGATGCCGCCGCAGTAGATGCAGTGCTCTTCGATATTGCTTACCCAGATACAGGGCCTGTGCCTGAAACCACCACAGCTTTGTATCTGCATAAAGCACCTAGAAGACAATGCTGAACAGAAAACCTAAGACCACAAGCCCAAATACACCCCAGCAGATTAAATAGTGCCAACAATAGTTGACCTCTACAGGACCAACAAGCAATAACTTCAGGATCCTACAAATTCTACAGATCATCTTTGTTGATCAGAAAGAAATAGACACAAACGGCTCATGCCATGCCCACTCTGACTCCTTGGCAGAAGAAATTGCAAACTCCTTTCTTGACAATTTAGTCCCCCACAACAGTACTTGCTTTTTCCAGGGGAAAGCAGCTCCATCCCACAGTGAAAGTCCACAACTTCTACCTATCAATTCACATAAACCCTAAACCCTAAACCCTAAACCCTAGAGAAAGCAACTTCAATGATAACCAAAACAGAGAGAGCTTCATGGCAAGCAAGGCAGATGTTATTGCAAAGAAGAAGTTCTTGTAAACAGCAGGACAACTGTGCTCAAGCAGTCTTAGGTTAAAACAACCTGGTCCTGTCAGCTAGGGTTTTGGCAACTTGGCAGTTTCTTCAGACCAGCATTGCGACATTGCAGTAGTCAGATTTTCCTGCTTCATTTACGAATTAAGAAACTGAGGGGAAAGGAAAACATCTCGAAAGAGAGAAACTATTCCGAAAGCTTCTGATCAGAAATCGCTAAGCCGATTGAAAGATGTCGAGAGTGTAAGAACCTGCATGTAGAGGTCTTGAGTAGCATTGCCAGCCAAAGTGGCGAGTTTATCCGCGAAAAAGATGGCAGAAGAGTACAAATGCTTGCCTAAGCAATCCCTGACCACGGCCCTGAGCTTCTCCACCTCTCCCTCCCTCATCTTGGTCTCCTTCCTTCTCCTCCTTTGCGGACTTGTTTTATGTGCGTGCCTCTGTGTGTGTCCTACCAATGTGGTGTCTGTAAATCTGCTATTACTAATGACAAAAACCCGGAAGAACAAACGAGGGAGGATGTGTGCACGCACAGACGAAGGATTTAGGCTGCAATTAATCTTCCGCAGAATTTCCGCTCAAACTTTACGTTCCAACATGTGTTCCGCGAGAAATTTTGCGCAGATTTCACTGACATCTAGACAAACAGAATGCAAAACGGAATAACAAACGAGGATGTGTGCACGCACGGACGATGGATTTCGGTTCCGCAGAATTTCGCACCAGCGAGAACCAGATGAGAGAGCGGCGCGCGCGCGGGGCTCAGGCCCAACGCTTGCCCGAAGGCCCTGCCCTGTTTTCTGCCCGAGAAGTGGCTGTTATTATTTTCTGCCCGAAAAGTGGCTGCCCCTTCTTCGTCCCCCAAAATTTTTTCATTTTTCTTTTCCCTGTCAAATCTAATTAGTAGCCTATATCTACAAAATAGGTACTAGCCAGTTTTCACAAAATTCTGCATGAGTTCATAAAAGGTGCAAATTTCAAAACAATTTGAATTTTTGAATTTTTTTTGGCTAAAAACTTTTTGATTTCAGGGGGTTTCTTAGGTTAGTCAGACTTTGGATAAAAGAATTCAATAGGAATGGGTCAGAATTCTGGGTAACAGCCCGCGATGGAGGGCATTGATGAAATAAGGGCTGGATTTGGGGCCCTGACATCATTGCAGCAACAAGTAGTAAATGTGTTGTTTGCTTCGAAGCGACTCGGCATGGGTTTTCAAGCACAGGTAGTGGGGGCCTCAAAACAAACCAACACAAAAACATGTTGTGTTTAGGTGGTGGTTTGGCATTCGTTTTCACCAGTCTAAAATCGTGCACCACGAAACATGAGCCTCAAAACTTACCAAACTCATCGAAACATGTCAAGTTTCGACGAGCGGCTCAACATGTGTTTTGATGCTTGGGCAGCTGAAGCCCCTAAAACATATCCCACCAAAACATTTTCACAAGCTATGTTTCAACCTCATCCGCCCATTTTTCATGTTCCTTCATGTGATCCCCATCCATGCCCCATGACCCATCCATGACGCTTTAGACCTTTTTTCAATTGCATTGTTGTTGTGTATTTTTCTACCAAACTCTAACATCTTCATCAATGTTCACCCATTAGAGATTTAGTTAGGGTTTTGATAATAAAAAGAGCTCATGGTGGCACTACACAAGCTCTATCTTTTCACCCACATTAGATCATCATCACATTACCCACATCTCTTATTGGTAATTTTGTTCATTTTCATTTTTCCATTCGAAACATAATAGTATTATGCATGAACAATTTTAGGAACTAATGACAAGTCTTGTTTAACCTTATTGAAGCTTCTTGATGTATGTAGGTAGATATTTGTTTCTACATTGTTTCTGGTAATTGACACATGTTGTGTCAAAGGTTGAGAAGTTGCACACCGAATATTTGCTCGTAAAGAGGATGGGTTTATTTCTTCTATCATGTCCATTTTTCGCATTGTTTGTTTCAATTTGCATTGTTTTGTTCTTTATTGTTGTGTTTTCATTCTCTATTTGTTTGATTCCCATTTGTTGTTTAGGTTTCCATTTTTAAAAAAATTTGTAAACATTTCTTTGCAACAATCCACTTGTATTGTGTTCATTTCTCGTGTTGTTTATTTTGGTTTGAGTTGTTTTTTTTTTGTTGTTGTCTTCTTGTTCTCTACTTGTTCGATTCTCGCTTGTTGTTTGGGTTTCTATTTTTTTTGTTTCTATAAACACTTCTTTGCAACAATCCACTTGTATTGTGTTCATTTTTCGTGTTGTTTATTTTGGTTTGAGTTGTTTTGTTTTTTGTTGTTGTCTTCTTGTTCTCTACTTGTTTGATTCTCGCTTGTTGTCTGGGTTTCTATTTTTTTTGTTTCTATAAACACTTCTTTGCAACAATCCACTTGTATTGTGTTCATTTCTCGTGTTGTTTATTTTGGTTTGAGTTGTTTTGTTTTTTGTTATTGTTTTCTTGTTCTCTACTTGTTCGATTCTCGCTTGTTGTCTGGGTTTCTATTTTTTTTGTTTCTATAAACACTTCTTTGCAACAATCCACTTGTATCATGTTCATTTCCTGCGTTGTTGGGTTTGCATTGTCTTGTTGTTTATTTTTGTCTTTTTGTTCTTTATTTGATCATTTCCCTTATTATTTAGGTTTCTGATTTTTTTGGTTTTTTTAAAAAAAAATTGCAACAATCCACTTGAAGTGATTTGATGGAATGTACCACTCGGAACATGACAAATTACATTATAAAGATGTTCCAGTTACATGTTTCAAAATCTTTGTAAGTTTTAAATTTTTGTACACATGTTTCAACTATCCAGTGATTAGTAGTTTTCAAATAGCGCTTGGCTCAGGGTTCATACTATTTTTTAATTTCTATAAACAAGTTTTGACTATCTAGTTGAATGGAAAATTTCAAATACCATTTGCTTCAGGTTTTAACCCATGTGGTTAAATAATTTTCTATACATAGGTCTTTATGTTTCTGGTTCTCTATTGGAAAAACTCTATAGTGATTGATAGAAGGTAGGTGGATGTTTGAAGGAAATGATATGGTCCTTCCATACATCGCTTTCAAACATCCATTTACTATCTATTGACCATTATTTCAAACAAATTTTTGTTGAATGAAGTCATGTTATCCTATTGTAATGTTTTTCCCACAACACTTGGGTGTTCCTGAACAATTTGAAGGTTAACTTCAAATTACCCTCGAACATTGGGTGTAGCATTGCAACTTGGTTACATCAATGACTTTGTTGTATTGATTCAAAATATCATCTAGAACATACCTTTGGAATATGAAAAAATAATTGAATAAACATGTTCCGAAACCTCTAAAACATGGTAACAACATGGTAAAAACTTTATTAGGACACTTTAAACCTTGTTTCACAGCTTACAAAACATCATAATATTGGAAACATGAACGAAAAAAATGTAGAAACTTGTTATACAAAACTGGAGGAACATGGAAGAAACATGAAAGAAACATGGAAGAAACTTGTAAGAAGCTTGTAACAAACTTTTATGGAACGTGAAAGAAACATGACAAAAACATGAAGAAACATCTTTTCAAAATTGCAAAAATATCAAACCTTCCAAACAAGAAAAAATAAAATAAAAATAAAAACATTGTTCTCTAAAACCATATTGGGACAATCTCTTTATACATTAGTTTTTAACCACAATCTCTTGGAACAAGTGGGTGCTCGTTGGGTTTGAGAAGCATGCAACAAAAAATAAAGTCCAAAACTTACAATAATGTTGGGAACACATGACACATTGTGTTGTGGATCAAAGGTATGGAAAATCTCATATGAAACATGATAGAAACCTAAAAACCTAGATCACATTACCAAAACTAATGAATGTTCAATAATAAATAACATTAGTCTTCAACCATCATGTTTTTAAACACGACATTGTTTGTTTGCAATATTGCAAAGGCATCGCTTATAATTGATGGAAAATATCTTACAAAACATCATAGAAACATGCTTATCAAAATTAAACCTAATAATAAAAAACAACAAAACATGAACAAAACATAAAGATGAAAGGAAAAGGAATATACACAAGAACATGATCTTTCAAAACATGGACTTTTGAGTGTAAAAACTCGTTGTGAAATTAAAAAACATGACCTTGTAGAGCCCATAGCAGTTGAAACATAAATATGCCCCACACAAAAGACAAAATGTTATGAAAATCATATTAGAAGCATGAGTCTTAGAAACATAGAGATAGAATCATAGACTAAGAAAAATACACATAGAAACATAGAGTCAGAAACACCCGAAATGACATATATTACCATCCATAAAAGACAAATATACACCTAAAAAATGTATTTAATTTTTTTGAAAATTGTTGGTGAGTTGTAAAAACATGAAATTTGGTTTTAATAATAGCCAAGAAAAAACTTGTCTAGAAACTCCTCATTTGTAAAAGAATCTGAAACATGTTGAATTGTGAAGCATTTAAATTTCAAGTCACTAAGTTTAGGTTTAATTTCCTTTTAGATTTAATGTTTTGAGGTGCATCACTATGGTTAAGGAAATCATGTAGGTGTTTTAAGCACATCTTGTGACCATTGTTCAATTGCTAGAATTTCATTGCTTGTATCAGGTGCACAAACCCACTTTGTAATTTTGCCAATACTATATGTTGCCTTTTAATTACTTGCTCCAAATCAACCAATAAATGTTGCATGAGCATATTGTTTTTAGTAGCGTTCGAAACTAGTTTGAAGATGACATCACAAATATTTTTCGCAAGGTCTTTGGTCCTCTGGGGAACTAGACTTGTTCCTAGTGTCTATTGCGAACAAGGTGTGAGAATTGGGCAAGGAATGAGCATCCTATTCAACTCACCATTCAAAGTTCCATTCAGCAAGTCGTAATAACTTGCAATTGTTTCTTTTGTTAGATCAGGGTGAAGGAACATTAATACTTTAATTTGATGTTTACATATGTTTCCCTTTTAAAATTGGAAACAATCACAATAGGCCCACTTAGATTTCGGGTTGTAGAACTTGTAATTCACATCTTGATGTTTCAAAGAAGTGACAATTACATATCCACAATCATCCTTTAGAAAAGTCACACAACTATTTGGTATATATTTTGCACGAAGAATGACTTTAACAACAAATCGTTCCTGCTTTTTGTTTCGGACAAACCCCCAATTCTTTCTCAAACTCTAATACCAATAATGTGACAAAATATCTCCAATTAACTGGTGGACACCAATCCACCTGTCTTTCAAAAAGTCGTCACTTTGAAACTTTCAATGTTGCTTTTAGGTTTGCATGGTAGCTTTCAGTGGCAACATTATTATCATGGCTGGCATATGGAGATTCCAATTCCCCATCACCCACATTTTGCATTTTGGCACCCACTCCGAAATAACATATGAGCAAAATGCTTGAACATCTGGAATTATTTCCATAAGTTTTAACAACTCTTCTTTCGTGAACTCTAGAGGAATTTTTCCATCTAGATGTGTTGTATCATGCATGATATCCCCCATATTCTTTAAAACCTTTGTTTGGACTACCACATCCCTAATTTTAATGCACACTTATTTTTGCCAAGCTCTTTTTACATGCCAAAGGCACAAAAATATCTTTGTGTTTGGCCATACTTTCTTGCAATCAAAGAAGGCATTAAAAACATGATACAATAATTTCCAAAACATAGGTAATTATTTCAGATAAATTGCATTTAGTTCACCAAGGTCATTGTGCACACACCACATTAAGTCCACCTAAGTTTCGGCTTGAAGTTCACGATATAATCCATTGAAACATAAACCACTGAAACCTAGTTCGACCACCAAACCCCACTCAAAACATAAACAACTAAAACCAAGTTTGACCAAAAAAACCCACTTGAAACATAAACCACTTAAGGAATTTAAAGTTTTGGACCAAAGAATGAAATAATCTCCAAAACATGAAGCATATACATGTCGAAATCACTTTGAAACATAAACTATTGAAACTTAGTTCGACCATTGAACCTCATTTGACACATAAACCACTCGAATCTAGTTTGACCAAAAAAACCCACTCGAAACATAAACTATTGAAACATAGTTCAACCACTGAAACCCACTTGAAACATAAACCATTGAAGGAATTTAGCGTTAGGGATCGTAAAATGAATTAATCTTCAAAAGATGAAATATATCCATGTCAAGGTAATTTTGAAACATAAAAAGCTTTCCATTTGAAACATAGATTTAAATCAAATATTGTGCACCCAAGCTATATGGAATGACAATAGAATTCAAATGTTACCTTAGACTATTGATTTCCACATTAGCATCATCAACAATGAAGGCATTTGGTTTCCAATCTGGTTTTGATTCTTGCATGATTCAATTGATAGCATCCATCCATTTGGATATGTCATTTTGCTTACTACAAGATGTGATTATGTACGTAACTAGACAACCATTCCTCCACTTGTCACACACCATCAATGTGTATAATGGAAATTATTATGAGCATAAACAACTTTTAGCATGTGTCAGCATATAATGATAGTATTTCAGTATGTTTTGGAGGTTTCTTAGGCTTTACAACATAAGTTACAATGAGAGAATTTACTTTGTTTTCGTTTGTTCCAAAGCTAACATCAATTGCAATCACATTATCATGACCATATTGTTACATCATCACTACCTGTTAGGGAGTTTGAACTTTGATTATGAATGGGATATTACTCCTTGATAGCTCTCCACCAACTTCAATTCTAGATTCTTGATAATAAAACAAAATGTTAGGGTTCTTTTGAGCCCACATGTGAACACTTTTAGCATCGTTCTCATGTTTCTTATATGTTTCCTTTTGTTAACTTTTCGGCTATGTTTCGAATGTTTTGTTCACATAGAAAGGTGTCTCTTGTCAGGTTCTCGTTGGTTTCTACAAGTTTTTACACATTTTTATGATGTTTTGCCATCACTTGTGAAACAGAAAGCCCCAATTGTAAATTGTCAAGTATGAAGGCCTTTAAGGCTGCGGAAACATGTGCAGCAAATGTAGTTTTGTCCCCCTAGAGGACATTCCCATGGCAAAGACCTCTTGTAGCAGTGATGTGCCCCTTCTCGTTGTAACATATCTCTGAAATTGAAGGGAGAAGATATAATGTTTTGATGGTAAAAACACATTGGTAACCTTTTTTCTAGGAACCTCCATTACTTTTGATTGTAATGCAAGTTTTTTATTTTCCTTTCTGGATCGTTTTACCTCTTTTTATTGAAAGGCTTCTTTTTGAAAACCATGTCCTTTGTTATCATCAACAAACGATTTATCTCATTTTCCAAGCCAAAACTGCAATTATACATACAATTCAACAATTTAAAAAAAAATTCAAATTTTGGCGAATTTAATGTTGTACAAGAAAATGGGATTCTAAAAAAACAAGTGACTCCAAGAAGGTTGATTGGTGTTCAATATTCAAAACTTGGAAAATTCCAAATAATTATCCCAACGTGGATAGAATAATTTCCATCTTTCATTTTTTCATAATTGTTAACATGTGAACTTGCAATTTGCATTGCTACGTTGTTCCTCTCCTTCAATAAAATCTTACATTTGGTTTGAAGGTATGTATGTTGTTTCCATTTTGTGTGCACCAAATTTGAAATCAACTGTCCATATTCACTCCTTGCGTGTAAAAACTCTGAAATACGGATGTTGCATTGTGTGTTGAATCCCTTACAAACACTTTGTATTCAAATCCAAATATAACCTTGACAACAAATCCCATGTTTTTCCAATTGGAAGCTGATCAAAGTCCATCGAAACCACCATTTGAAATTAGAAAACAACAACATGAAAGTGGCAAATGAGAAGTAGGTTAATTACTACACTCCCACAATCACTCACCCCTTATCAAATGAGTTGTAAACATTGTCATAAATATACTCATCAAATGTATTTAGGGACATGCACTTGATAGATTAGGGTTCTTTTAGGTTTCAAGAAAGTTAATTTTTAGCTATCATTAGCATTAAATATAATGCATTTTGGCCTTATGATCACCTTTGCATCTAGACACATAAATATTCATAACATGACCATGTGTTGGGTATTAATAAACAAAAACTTCGAAAGCAGGACATTGAAACATATTAAGTTTTCAAGAATGTAAGAAATTTATTGAAACATATTAAATTCATAGAAACATAAGAAAGTTCTCGAAACATAGGAAAATCCTAACAAATTCGAAAGCAGTCTTGAAAACGAAATCGAAACTAAAACCTAAACTCCGAGATTTCCTGAAATCTAAAACATCTTTTGAGTATTATTTACATCTATACACATATGAGTAACCTGAACATGTGTTGGCATTATCAAAAAAAGAAAACCTTTGGAAGCAACATATTGAAACATATTAAATCCTCTGAAACATATTTAACATGGGACTTTCACCAAAAATAATTTTAAGAAACATAAGAAAATTTTAAAAACATAAGAAATTTGTCAAAACATAGCAAAATCAAATAAACAAAACAAAATGCAGAATCATAATAAATTCATAAGTACTCATGAAACTAAAACCGAAATTGAAATTGAAATTCCAAAATTTCGTTAAAACTAAAACAATTTCTGAATATTAATCATGTCTATACACAAAAATATGAGTAATTTCAGCATGTGCTGGCTATCATGAAACAAAAACTTCAAAAGTAACACCTTGAAGCATTCTAAATCCTTCGAAACATAACTAAAATGGAATATTCACCTAAACATAAATTTCATAAAGATAAGAAATTTGTCAAAACATATAAAAAATCATAAAGAGTAACAAAATGCCGAAACATAATAAATTCATAAGCATTCACAAAACTAAAATTGAAACCAAAACTTGAATTCTGAGATTTCCTAAATAGATATTACGAAATATAATATTTTCCCTTTAAAAATAACGTATGTTTTACATACAAACTATCTAAAATAAATGAATTAATCGAAACATAATACTAGAAACATATGATAGAAACATAATTTCAGAATATTTACAAAAGCTTAGGAAAAATATGTCACCAACATTATTTGATCTTGTATCAAAGACAACATTTCATATTCTATCGTCTCCCGTCAAAGATAGACACATTCAAGGTGATTAAAGTGTTTCGCGATATAATGCCATCACCAAATGCTAGTTACAAATTGAAACGAATCCCCCTAAGTCAAAACAATGCTAAAAACATGAAAAACAAGTTTCAATAACTTGAAATAAACAAGAAATACAAGATACAACAACATTTTATTTTGTAGTATGGGTTTTGAAACCAAATGATGATATTTCACGCTTTCCTGAATCTATTTTACATGTTATCTCCTTAATGGGGCATTTGCTAGTTTTGAGTTAACTCTTGTCCTTGTTTTTTTAAGGCTGATACTTGGGATTTCTTTTGTATAGTTGTACTTTTCATGTCCTCTACAAGTGGCCGTTTCTATACCCTACTCTTGGTCTTTTCATCTCTAGGTGGGTTCTTTGACATTTTTTCACTAATGCTACTAGCCCTCATATCCTGTAGTATAAAGTTTATTTTCCTTGATGCTACTTCTGAAACAATAATAGTGTTGTCATCAAAATCAAATTTTCGTCTAAGGCGATAAGGAGGCATGCAACCTGGGCTTGGGCAAATCGACTCTTGTTGTAATGCTTTGAACACTTTCATTTGAAGGTGCTTCACTTGAGGTGCCTCCCAACTAATTTGCAAGAAAAAAAATGAAAAAGTTTTAAAAATAGCCCAAGAACATAAAACATAGAAAAAGTAGAACCAATGAAAATGTGACACATGTTAAAAGTAGAAGACACAAAACATAAAAACCTACAAAAAGACAATTGAATTTTTGGATGAATGTCTTTCAAATGGATGGAATTTATGAAACATAGAGACACATAAACATATAACCCTAGAAACAAAGAATAAACCTTAATATACACAAGAAATAATCAATTAAAACATCCCTTTGACTTGAAAGATCGACTCGATATAAAAACAAACACTTGATACATAAACATGGATATTGAAACATGGCCTTGATACAAAAATGTATCCCATGACATGAAACATGGCCATATTTTTTAAACATGGCCTTGACAAAGAAACATAAACTTTATACTAGAACATGAAAGAAACATGTAGTTTACTAAAAAATTATAAACATGGAAGCCACAAACCCCATTGAAACATAGAAATCCAAAGATACACATTATGCTTTGGTCCCAAAGGTTAAACCATGTGGAAGTAGAATATAATGTTGAAACAACTTTGATATAGATGTGAGAATATGATGGTAGTAAGTTTTAGGACTCATTTCCACACTAGGACATTATTCTTTATTGCCACACTTGTCCAAGTACCGATTAAAATATTCTACAACTAGGTATCCACATCCCCATGTTCCATTCTATGGGGGCAATGGGACATGTACAATTGGCCTGATGCCAATAACCACCCACTTGTTAGAATTGTGTTGTATGTTTTTTGCATAAGACCACTTGAATGTTGCACATTTCACAAATTGATTTGCCTTCCAGGAGCTATGATATCGAGGAATAGAGTAAAAATGTAATGTGTGGTGGCACTCTAAAATGAAAAGAGACCAGTGGCTCTGCTCATTGTATGGAAGCACCAAAGTGTCTTCCAACTTGTTCGTATTACAAAGGTTTCTGATAGCCCATTAAGCAATTTTTTCTCCTATATTACCTTCATTTATGTGCATAAGATCCAATACTAGCGTAGTCTAGTTGTCTATGATATAATAACGTTTTTTAACAACATGTTTTTCCAACTATAACATAAATTGTTAATAAAGTCCAACATTGTGCCCCATAGTTACCCTTGTTGATATAATAGTGTTTTGAAATCATTGTCTTCTAGCCAAAGATGAATCTCCTTTATATCACCCCCAAAGAATAGCACATAGTCGCAAAGTTCATCCTTAGTAAACATTTTAGCCTTATAGATAGGTGTATATCAATTAACATTTAGGTCAATATTTATCTACTTTCATGTTTTGGTATATATCCAAATCATCTAAAATATCAAATTTCCATGTCTCTAAAATAAAATATTTATGTTTCTGTCTATTTCTATTTCTACATTTCCATGTTCAAGTACAAAAAAAATGGTACTTTGCGATCTTGAAAAGCTCAAGTAACTTGATAAAACACAAAAATCTTATTAAGAGATATATTTGGAAAGTAAAAAAATAAAAATGGAGAAAAATTTAATTGAGATAAGAACCTGTCATTCAGCTTTTACAAAGTGAATAAACTATTGGTCATTTTTAGGTGCAGCCTCTAACACAATATAAAGTTCTTTTTTTGAAGGTGGCAATGAAACTTCATTATCAAAACTTGAAAAACTTTCTATAATTGGAGTCCTTTTTCTTCACGATTTCTTTCCTTGCAACTTTAGCAACGACTTTCGTTCTCCAAGGTTTTGTTTCTGATTCTTTCCGCTTTTGTGTTTGAGATTTCTTTGTTGCGACATTTATATCCTTTGAAATGTTCTTAATAGCCTGATCAAGTGTTTTAAAACTCACAGTACCCTCACTATGTCCTTGTTGAAAAATTTGAAACATAGTTTTAGCTAGTGTCATTACATTCACTATCGGATCAATGGTCGTATTTTCATCAATAGATACATTTGACCATGGTATATTCCCATGTATTGTCTCCTTTGGAGGCGAGACACCAACCTGATGGGGCTCTGATGGCATTGATGGCATGCAATTTTATTTTATTCCCATGTTCATTTTTGAAACATAATTGCCATGCTTTCTTATGTAGACAGTGTTTATGTAACACTATAGACTTCATGTAGGAAAAACACATCAATGTCTAGACATGCCTACTTGTGATCAATAGGGAATCCCTAATCCTACAGCATCCTAGCCATAATGGTTTCATGTTATTTAGTTATATGAAGTAATATTTATCCAAGAGCTACCTGGGCAGAGGAATACATCTTATTCGATTAACAATTGACCATATATATATATATTACAAGTCGGCATATTAAAATCTTGATGCTAGCTGAAGTTGCTAGCATGATGGAGAGCCCTAACCTTATGCTCCAGGTAGCACCGATCCTTTAGTAGGTATGTCTAAGGTCATAGGCTGTAGAAGTTAGGGCCTTTGTTAGGCATCAAGAGATTATTCTTCCCAACTTAAAACTTCTGCTTAATTTCAAAACTCTGCCATACTTTACTTAATAACTCCACTTCAAACATTGAATCTATGCATAATTATAGAATTGGTAATTATCCTTTTACCAAGGCTCTGGATTAAGTTGCCAATCCAAGA
>Ga0116227_10001165_pt1 | contig 57223 bp, 48 predicted proteins | sample S1TSphgellanicum_FD_89693 | JGI IMG/M metagenome (GOLD analysis project Ga0116227, IMG submission 89693) | Host-associated microbial communities from peat moss isolated from Minnesota, USA - S1T2_Fb - Sphagnum magellanicum MG | ecosystem: Host-associated > Plants > Peat moss > Unclassified...
TTGTGCTTTTTATTTGGTGAACCAATTTTCATAGTTTAACATGTACCATTTTTTAATTCATGAAAAAAAAAAAAAAAAAAAAAAAAATTGGCACATAAAATACATTGTTGAAGCTGACACCTATCTTAGTTTCTCCTACCTTTAGAATCACTATGACTTTACTTAAATTGTCAATTACTTTTTGAACTGAATTATCTCTTAGATTTATTTTCATTAATGGAATTTCTTCAAAATTGTTAAACCATTTCCTTCTATGAGAGAGATGCACTGACACACCATAATTGAAGTATCATGCATTATCATTAAAAAAATCAAACAAAGTTGAAACAAATGTTTCACCATAATCAACATTATTTCCTTGCTCTTCTTTTGTTCATATGTCTTGTTTCTTTTTTTAACGGTCTTTAGCTTAATGTTCTTGCTCCTTACAATAGTTGTAGGTGTCATTATTGCGATCTTTTCCATGTTTATAATTTGAAATTTCAACTATCAAAGCCATAATTTCTTCTTATGTTGGGTTTTGTATTTTTACTTTTTTTTTAGGTTTTTGTTTGATAGCCTAAAGTTAACTACATCCCATGAAGAATTGCTCAATTGACAAGTCTTTAAGGTGGTGATCAAATTTTGATAACTTTATAGTAGACTTATCATAAGAACCATCACCTTTACTACATCCAACACTTTTACATCAATGGCATCCAATTCATTTGCCATCATCATTAGCTTATTGAAGTGAAGTTCCATTGTGTTTAGAAGATTCATCTAGGACATGAAGAATTTTCTAGTCAAGAAGATTTTATTTGCCAAACCTTTGTCAATGTGATGTTTGGCCAATGTCTCCCAAATGCCTTTTGCAAATTGGTCTCTCTGTGCATGATCATAGGTTGATTATTTAAAAGGCTTTGATAAGCAAGTTCAAAGCTTTGTTTGGCTTCCTTGAGTAGCTCAACAAAACTACCTCGTCTTTTTCATATGGCTTCTTTTCAATTTTGTCAATCAATCCCCACTAGTCCTTTGCTTTCAATAATGTCTCCATCTTGAACTTCAAGAACATGTAGTGCTTCCTTTCAAACTTATTCACAACTCCATATTGTGGGCCCATAACTTGTGAGCTTTTAACGTTATCCATGATGTAGTGTGTACAAATTTCAACAATGATTGTGGACGTAAGAAAATAAAAAATCAATAATCAAAAGACATAGTGGAAGTTACAAAAGAAATTACTAGCAAATGTAAATTAATGTTCACATTGCTTGGTGCATGAATATATATATATATATAAACTTTAACAAATATTAACTAAATCAACACCAACTAATTCTAGGATGTAAATTAATTAGTTGACATAAATTTGGATTAATCATCATCATTTGACTATAAATCATTAAAAATTCTTCCAAAAGTTCACAAGTTTTTTTAACTACTTAATTGCTATAAATTAACGTTAAAACTAAAATGATCTTTAGTTAAATCGAAGATCAATTGATCACTTGATTTTGCTAACAACTAGGGGCGACATGTGAGATAATCCCATTCAATTCAAGGTTTGAAAACAAAAACCAAAGTTTAGTTGGCATGATGACAACACACCTATTGCTCCTACTACACACCTTCTTGATGAACAATTGTGAAAATAACAAAATATTATTATATTTCCACAAATTATATGTGCCTAGGCTCTTGAAATCCTTCCAAATGGAATATCATATTGTAGGCTTCAAAAGCTTGGAAAGCTTGGAAAGATTAGCAATAAGGAAATGATTCAAAACAAGATCAACAATTTTCAAAAACACTTCTAATGTCACTGCTACAAGTCCCACTGGGCCATACTCTTGATCCATGCAAACCTCATCAAAGACAATTACATTGATTTGTTTCCATAACTATGGCCGAAATGCCCATCATTTGATGCAAGGAAGTGCCTAAAAGCAAGCAAGTAAACAATCGGTCAATGGCCCTTCACTGTGAATTACTAGAGAATTATAATACATTCCATGCAACATGTTTTTCGAATTTCTCCTATGTAAAACGAAGGTGTGATCATCATCTTGCATTCATCACCTTGGTTTCATGGTATGTTTTGTAATGGAGATTCAAAGTGGTTGTTGTTTTCCAAATTACCTATAAACTATTAATTATAATGTTGCACAAAACTAGCTAATCACCATCAATACTACTCGATACTATACTTCATTCTAATATTATTGATGTTGAGTCTTTTTTTCTTATTTGTGATCCAAATTCTAGATTACATGTTTGATCAAACAATTCATCTTTTGGAACTAGTTGTAATGAATAAAACATACAACCATGTACAATTCTTAAGGAAAAACATGACCATTACTAACAATGTTCCATTCTTCTTGTCCTAGGTTCTAAGAATTCTAACCTATCATTTTTTTTCTCCCCTGCACAAGAATTGTACACCATAAGTTGGATTCACACCAAAGTTTAGTAAGGATGTTTTTTTTTCCCCATTTAACCCTCTCTTGAAGTGGGGGTTAAAATGACTAAAATATAAGCAATATATTAAGCTATGTGTTGTTCACACAAAAAAAAAGAAAAAGAAAAAAGTATGTTGGGTTAATTTAACCCTATGTTGAATTGTTCACATTAAAGGGTTTTCCAAATTATGTAAAAAAATTTGGCAACTTGCATGGGGAAATTTAGGAATTCTTTTCCATGCATGTTGCGCAAGATTCCTAAATTTCCCCAAAGTTTTTCCACAAATAATCACTATAGAAATGTTTTCCATGATTTTTGATTTTTTTGGGCAACTTGGGAATATTTACGATGTCTAATAATTTCAAGTAGATTATATAGGTTTTAAAGTTTCAATTATGTTCAAAATTTTGGGGACATAACATACATGACAAGGTTTTAAAAAATAGTAGTTTGCAATTATGAAAATTGCAAGTGATGAATGGGTCAATGTAAGAAAAACAATGTGGCATACCCATTTGGGTTCATCCCCAAATTTCAATGATTTTGTTTAGCATATTCATAACCCTTAATATTGTCAATTAAAAATGGCCATCAAGTCAGACTTGAAATAATTTAGCACATGTTTATGTTGAAATGGGAATTCATAGAGCCATTAACAATCCCATGGTCACCAAAGCAAAGGAATGCCACAATGCTCACAATTGGTAAAAATATCACAATTCATTGCTCTCTCACTCACACAAAAGCACCCATTTGCATTAGTGTGATTCAAAATTCAACTTCACATTATACATTCCTATTTGTTTTTTGAATGTAACAACCACTAGGCCTACATCTTCAAAAGCTAGTCCCTATAAGATTCCTAATCATATATAGGCAAGTTATTTAATCCTTTTCAAAATCCAAACATGGACCTCTCATGATACTTCCAAAATATTTGCAACATTGACAATTGAAGAGGTAGTTATAAAAGCCGACCTTCAACCTTTAGGTGTGTATATGTTTGACTTGCAAGTCAAAATTGGCAAAATGGCTATGTATTCTTTCGCATAGAATTGAGAAGATATTTATAAAATCCAACCTTCAATGTTTAGGAATAGATGTTTGACTTGCAAGTCAAAAATGGCGAAATGGCTTTGGCTTTTCTCACCTAGACCCATAGTGAGAGATTCCATAGTGGGGGGAAGACCATGGATTCTTTCACTATGGTCTTGGGTTTCCCCCCACCTAGGCCCATGGGTCTTGAGCAAATGATCACGTGCATATACTTTACATTAAGGTCAATTTATGTACATCCAACTTTTTTTTTAAATTTTAAAAATGTGTTTTTAAAAAGATCTTCCTATGCATCTTTGTTGTGACAATTGACTCAATAATTGGCAAAACACGAAAAAATGATATTTTATCAAATTTTTCATTTTTTAATTGTGTTATTTGATCACGCAACGACAATCAAAGGAATTTGAATGCGGTGTAAGAGTGATATTGCAAGAATGGTAGTTGTTAACAACATTTGAACATAATCAAATTATATTGTTCTAATGTCAATGAAAAATCACCTCACAAACTTGTTGCTTGTGTTTTTTTTTTTTCATTATTCCATCTTTTCCATTGGTTTAAAAAATAGCTATCAAATGGCCCTTGAATGAATTCCATGTTGAATATATCTTTCAATTGTATCAAACATATAATACCTTGGGACATCATTGAAGCACAAATGTTGTGACAGAGTTTTAAAAAATCCTATGGTTAGGATTATTATTGGAGAAGGTGAAAGCATAATAAAATAAAATAACCAATTTACCTTTGATCATTTTATAACAAAGTAGAAATAAATTAGATTTTTCCTAATTTTTAACATTAAGAGTCTTGTGTTTGAAAAAGACAAGTATCAACATTAGATTTCTAAATTCATTGTGCATTATAATATTATTTTTGTCACATCTCGAAACAAATCACCTCATTGGATACACAAATGTGAAACAAACATCATGTGAAATTCATGCACAATAATGAAAGGTCCATTGGATGACATATTTCTCTAGAAAATTTATGAAGTTGGACAATGGATGACAAAAATTTAATTGTTAGAAATGGAATATAACAAAAAATAAGTTGAAAGCTAAGAAAATAGTAAAAAGTATATTAATTGGGGAAGATGGCTTACAAATCCAAGAAGTCAAATTTAGGAAACCAAATGGATGAAATTGAAGGATAGGAAAGATGAGATTTGAGAAAGCAATAACATTCAATGACATGTACGGATTACAAATCTTGAAAATCAAGAAATACATTGGATGAAATAAAACCAAATTTTTTTCTTAATTAAAATTCAAGATTAAAAAATGATAAAAAATAAAAGTTAGAAGAAAAACTTTAAAATCTGAAAAAGACAAGAGATGAAATGAGGGCCAAGGAAGATGAATCCAAAAGGTTGAACAAACCAATAGTAAAAATCCCAAAATGAATATACGTGCAATGAGCAATGAATGAAAACTTTCACAAAAATTTGTCCTTTTTTCATGTATCTATGCTTTTACAACACTTTAGCAAAAGAGATCCTGTCTTTGGCCTGCCATTGATTGGGCCTGCCTTTGTCCTCTTGTCTCATGCTGGGTTTTGGGCCTAGTGTAAACAACTCCCTTTTTTATTTCTATGTGCAGTGGTGTGTCTTTTCAATGTATGGGCGCTGATTCTGAGTACATGAACATGTGCAACATGGAGATTTAACTATTACTCTTGAAGTAGAACATGGGAGTGCAGCTGACACAAGAGCTTGGCTCACTATTTTGTATAGTATTTGGAGCATAGTACAAATCTAACTCAATCAGTGTCAGATTGACTATCCAACTGAATCTCTGCATCAAAGTTAGCCTTCATGAATGGTGACCACTGTGTGTGTGTGTGTGTGTGTTTGTTTTTTTTGGCCCTGCCTTGTATGGTAGGGATATTGTGTTGAGAATCATTATAGAGTGTAGTAGCTTCAAGGGATTTTGCCTCCTAGAGACTAGGTGAGATGATTCATCCTAATTTGGTTTGTAAAAAGATTCACATTCATCTTTTCACCTTTTATTTTCTCTGCCCCCTCCTCTCAAATGTGCACCCAGCACCCAAGTAATTGAACCCACAAAACTAAAACATGAAACTATTTTTTTTTCAAAAATGATTATGGAACCCATCATAAACAAAAAATTCATGTAATTCTTTCGAAATGTGACAATGTGATTGAAAATGTTCAAATACACATGTCATGATGAGTTTTTTTTTTTGGTTCAAAATTTTGCACAAATGTGAAAAATAAATATGAAAAGAGAATATTTGATCATTTTTAAAAAGAAAAAAATCATTAAATTTATAAAAAATTGAAAATCATGTTGCAACATTTCCCTATAGGTCTAGTATCAAGATTTTAAATGTTTATTTAGGTTGTTAGAACATGTCATCATTTAATGTGATATCACTTTTGGGTTCCTCTTAACTAAAGTGTTATTAACAAATGAAAAAAAAATCATGACAATTTTTCTTTTTTAACAACATGATGATATACATTAAAATAGATTTAAAAAAATTTCCCTAGTTATGACCAAATTATCATACAATATCAATCGTTGATATTAAATTAGTGTCAGGGCCACTGTGTATAATGCACCTTGTTTTTTTCTCAAAAAATATCCCTTGTGGCACTAGTGTCCCCCTTTGATACCCTCTTCGATGCCTTGCTTTTTACTACCTATCTTTAATTTCAGCCACAATGGGAATGAAAATACAAAATTAGGGATGAGAATTTTTTTAAAAAAATACCAGAAAATTAGTTGTAACTTGTCAAAGACCTTCAAAAGCTATATCAACCCAGGCACCCAGACCCACCAAACGAACTATAATCACAACACACTCTAAACACCATAACAAAAGGCAAATCTCATGCTGAGCTCACACCAGAGCTCAAATGGACAGAGATGACAACACTGGAGCAAACTAGCTTTCCCACCAATTTTGGCACTGCATGGTAGTGTGGCAGTGACAAGACCCGAAGTGGGCTTGGGCTTTGTTGGCCTTGCCTACCAAGGCATGGATATTGTGTTTAGATTCATTATAGAGTATAGTAGATTAAGGGATTTTGGGTGGAGCTTATGGAAAACTTTATTGTCTCTAATTTTTTTTGGGACCTTCATAACCTCCAAATTTAACCCTTTTATAAATTATTAGTGGAGTTGGAGATGCTTGTGACTGGAATTGAACCCTGGATTTCCCCCACCCTAGAGGGGTCTCCACTTTCCACCCACACACACAAGAACTCCGTATAGCAATCATGTTGTGTGAGTTTGTCATTTTGGCCATAAGTTTGCACAGGGTAGTGAACTGACAAGAGCTGCACTAAAAAACAAATGACTGCTTTTGATTGGCCAATGATAATAAGGATTGGCCCAGGGGGAGAGACTTAAGTGGTCTTTGTGTTTAGACTATTTGGCCCATTGCAAAAAAAAAGTTGAAACTATGGAGCCTCCTCAAAATAGAAGATTCTATGGAAAGATGGAATTCGTCCCCCTTTGGCCCACCTATTTGGGTGAGAAGGGGAGGACCTTGGGCAAAACATATGGGATTAAAGTGAGGTGCTATTGGGAACACCCTTGGGGAACATATTGGGAACTTAGAGAATGTATTGAGAACTTGATGGGAACCCATTGAGAACTTGAAGAGAATGTGATGGGAACAAAGGAAAAATGAAAAAAAAAATCCTCCCCCCATCAAAAACTTAAAAGAAAGAAAGAAAAAAAAAAGAGGAATTATTTCAGGAATTCCCCAAACCATCAGCTGTTACGTACACAAAAATACGTGGCCATAGTTGGGCATTAGGCCTTGGAAAATGTCCTTGGATGTGCGGTTCAGGCCAGTGTTGGGCGGGTATCACAAATATTCCTGGGTATCACTTGGGCATCCCAGTCTGACCTTTCAGGGTATCATCATGAGTGATACCCAGGATAAAAATTGAACTATCGGTTCTCACTTGTGTGAGAACTGGATGTGACAATTGACTTTTAAAAAAGAACAAAAAAATAATTTGAGAATTGTGTAAAATTTGACCTCTTAGCCGGGTCAGAGTCTAGGTCAGAGTCTCAAGGTTTAGCCGCCATAAAAAATTAGTACAAGCAATAAAAGAAAGTTATGAACATTCAACTTAATTATGTTTCTATGCAAAGTGGAACAATGTTTTCCTTACTGGATCTTGTAGATCATTCATGGACCATGGGTTTAAACTTTGGAAGTATGGTGTTAAGTCAGTCTCAAAATCTTCCACTAGGTCTAATTTGCCTTGGGAAATGGGATACCAAGGGAGGGCTAGTATTTGGTGGTAGGTACTTATTAATGGTAGGTCAAGTCAAATGGTATTGATGTTTGGAGAGTTTATTTTAAGTGATAATTTATTTTTAAAATCTTTCAAAAACTTTTGAATCAGAGGTCTTTTGATTTTGAATTTTTTTCAAAAAGCCAGAGTTATTCGTTTAAAAAAAAATCAAATCAATAATTACTTAATTTTAATTTTAATTTTAAAATTTGATTAGAAACTACAAAATAATACTCCATTTGTGAGAACCGGCAAAGGATATTCAGCTGTTCTCAAAATTTTGAGAACCAACATTGTGAAAAGATGGTTTAAAATAAAAATAAAATAAAATGTTGATACCCTTACCCGATTAAAAAATTTTAAAATTTTTTTAGGAGAACCGGACCCTTTTGTAAATTACTTTGTGAAAACCGGACTCGATGAGTATTATAGAATTGTGATGCCCGCCCAACACTTGGTTCTGGCCTTCATTCCTAGGCCATAATTAGCTGCTGTCAGTCTTACACATAATGGCATAATATACACTACTATAGAAAGAAAAGAAATGGATGGTGTGAATTACGCCAGGAATTATGCCGGGTAGTTTCAGATCTACCACACCATCGACCTTTATCCACCTGAAATTACTCCCTTCCTATAAGTCAGATCAAAAACCAGGGTTTAATTATTGTTACTATTCACACACCAAGATTCGTTTCAGTAACTAATAAAACAACTGGCAGAGCATCTATCTGGGAATCTGGGACGTGTGTGGTATGTTTACATCGTGACCTTTGGATTTCTCCCTTTTTTCAATAACAAAAATAAATAAATATTTTGTGGGTAGGTAGTAAGTAGCTAGTTCAACCATGTGTGTGTGTTTTTTTTTGTTTTTCAACTTTGTGATTTTGCTCAATTGGCAATCATCCATAAGTATATTTAGCCAAATTGGAAAATATTAAAAAATATGTAAGTAGAAAATCTTTAAAACCCCTTTCATATTGTCAGCAGTTGTTGTGATTTTGGGCGATTTTAAAAATTAAAATCTCATTTCTTGAAGAATTTTATTTTAAAACGTGGAATTTGTAACAGAATATTCCTTTTCTAAAGTTTTTTTTTTTGGGGAAACATGGCGAAAATTCGCTCGCCATCGAAAAAAAATCTGAGTTCCAGTGAACTATATTCTAGGCAATTGTTGCGATTTCTGACGATTTTTTAAATTAGAATTTTCATTTCTTGACGATTTTAATTTTAAAACATGGAATTCGCGACAGATTATTCTTTTTTCTTAAAGATTTTGTTTTGGGAAAAATGGCGATTCGCTCGCCACCCAAAAATTTACTGAGTTCGGCGGACTGTGAAAGGTAGGTTTCCTTGTGGATGAAACATCCATGAAGAAGGCACGAGAACTTGGCGTTAAGTGAAGGTGGAAGAAAGGAATGAGAAAATACAGCAGGCTTTATAGATAGCGTTTCCGCAGCGTTTCAAGTCTCTTTCCCGATTCCTCGCTTTCTCGTCTCCGCCATCGCCCGCTCTTTTGTAGCAGCGGCGGTTTCTCGCGTTCTCTCGTCTCCTCCATCGCTCGCTCTAGCAAGCAGCGGCGGTTTCTGGAAACGTTAGGGAAGAAGAAATCGGTGTAGACAACAAGGAACGTGACAAAGAGCAACTGGTCGCAGTTTTTCTTCTTCCCTCTCAGGTCTGTACATGCCTGGCTACCTTTTTTTCGAGCTTTTTCTAGAACTCTGTTTCTTGAGGTTTTAGCTACAGTACCTTTTGTTCCAGGAACCTTTGCTTTCTTTTTTCTCTTCGAACCCTTGTTTGCTCCACCTTCTGAACGCGCCTTTGCTTTCAGATACTTCCTGTTTCTGCCGGAGTTGCAGTATTATGGAGAGAGAGAGAGAGAGAGAGCTATATATATGTATCTTTCTTGGTAAATGCCTTTGTGTTCTTTGGCTACATTGTTTCTGTCTGAGGTTTTGTGGCTTGTTTCTTGCTCGCTGGTGTACGGCGTGGTACTGTGACTCTGGATCTGTATCTGTTTCGCTTCAGAGATTTCGGCGATGTGTCAGAGATCTATCGTGTTTGCGGTATGCAGTTAGCATACTAACTTTGCAGCTCTAGAATGTGTTTCCACGATCCGTGACAGTCTAGGACGATTATCATGACTTCTTCGTTTTTTATTTTCTTTTGCTTCTTGATTCGATTGACTTCAAGGCTTCAATATGATCCTTTTTTCCTTTTTTCCTCTTTTTTCTTTTTTTTTTCAATATTGATCTGTCGTGCTTTTGGCTTTCACCATCTCGAATGGCCTCTTGTAAGCTTTGCAGATCTCCTATTTGTTTGCTGCAATGCAGTGGATTCACCAGCATTACCTTCGGCAGTAAACCCTTTCAGATGTCTTCTCATTTTCCTTATCTCAGATTTGTACTGTTTTTCCTCTTGAAGATCTGTCATGTGTACACTCTCTTGCCCACTGGTGTGACTATACATTTCACCATCATGAATGTCTTCCTTGAGTTTTTTCAATGTACAGACCATGTCAGATTCAAAGCCTTGAGTACTTTGATCTAGTTCCTTGTGAAAGAACTGTTAAGCTTCTTTGATGTCTGGATCCTGGTCTATTGATCCAGAGTTCATCTTTGTATTTCATAACACTGGCCAGCACTTGCTGACTTGTTTGTGAGAGGCAGTGAGCATACTGTGCTGTGTCTGTGAGGATGTTTTGGTTTCTTCCTACCACAAGATTTAATGGAGATTTGGCTGATTTGGTTGTGTGATTGAACTATGGCATGAGATCAACAGTATCACTGCAATGACAGGTGTATTCAAGGGTCTGGAGGGTTTGGGTTTGTTGTTGAACTTAAACCTGCTTTTACAAGTGCATCCTTCTTCTTGCTCTTGTGTTGATCTGGTGTTGGTTGGATCCTGTGGCAGGTTTGCCAAGTAGTACCTATAGCCATGGCTTCTCATGTGGTTGGATACCCTCGTATGGGTCCCAAGAGGGAGCTCAAGTTTGCATTGGAGTCATTCTGGGATGGAAAGACCTCTGCTGCTGACCTTGAGGCTGTTGCCAAGGACTTAAGAGCTTCAATCTGGAAGCAAACGGCAGATGCTGGAGTCACACTGATTCCCAGCAACACCTTCTCCTACTATGATCAGGTCTTGGACACCACAGCTCTTGTTGGAGCTGTGCCTCCCTTGTATGGCTGGACTGGGGGTGACATTGGGCTTGATATCTACTTCTCTATGGCCCGTGGTAATGCAACCAAGCCTGCTATGGAAATGACCAAGTGGTTCGACACCAACTAGTAAGTCTGGCATACTATCTATCATCTGTGAAGCATGCATCCAGTAGGTACTAGTTTCTTCTATGTGTCAAAGGCATTTATGTTGTAGCTTGGGTGCCAGCCAACCATCTTGTGTTGAAGGCCTGGAATCTTGTTTGTTGGGACCAATAGGGTGGTCACTAAGTGATTGGCATCACATGTGGGTACTTCAGTTGTCAAGAACAGATTTGTCAGAAGTGCAGCCTTAGTTATAAAAAGAAAGTCTTTAATGTCTTTGCTCTGGGTTTAACATGTGCGTTTGGTGGTATGCAGTCATTTCATTGTCCCAGAACTTGGCCCAGAGACTAAGTTTTCATACTCATCCAGGAAGGCTGTGAATGAGTACAAGGAAGCCAAGGAGGTAGAGCTAATACCTGTCCTAGTATTCAGTCGCATAATTGGGGTACACTTGTTGTGAATACTGGTGAATACTTCATTGTGACATTGCTTCTCATGTAAAATGCTTGTGTATTGCAGCTTGGAATTGAGACTGTTCCAGTGCTTGTTGGCCCAGTCACCTACCTGCTCCTTGCTAAGGCTCAAAAGGGTGCACCCAAGGGCTTTGATCTTTTGTCCCTTCTTGACTCCATTCTACCAGTCTACAAGTAAATCTGGCAAAATCCTTCAGACCCTTCTGCATTCAAAGTCATGGAACTATTTACTCTCTGGTGTTGGAGTAAACATATACATTTCAGATGCTAGAAATGTATATGTTTACATATTTATTGCAAGGGTTGTTAGAAGCTCTATCTCAAAAATTTGGCTAATTATGCTAATGCCTGCAACAGGGAAGCAATTGGAGAACTGAAGGAAGCTGGTGCAAAGTGGGTACAGCTGGATGAGCCAGCCCTTGTCTTGGATCTTGAGGCCTCCAAGCTTGAGGCATTCAAGAAGGCTTACTCATTCCTTGGAGCAGACCTTGGTGGTGTGAAGTTGCTTTTGGAGACCTACTTTGCAGACATCCCTGCTGCTGCATACAAGTAAGTCCTTTCAGATATGGAGCTCAGTTCAACAAACTTTTTATGTGCAGCGCCTGTGATTTTTCAAGCAATTTCCTGTTGGTTTGCTATGCTGCCATGGGAATCGGTTCAGCATTGATATAGTATTGGGCTCACTTAGAATCTCAACAGTTAGAAGTTCACGCTGGAAATAAAGTATCCTGTCTTTGTTTCTTGCAATAACCAGGATGTTTTAAAAACCAGCTATGCAAATCTTCCTATGTTTTTGCTTTTACTCTTATTCTTAGTATCTTCTATATTGTGCCCATGACCTACCAGTGATTACCAGTTTGCTAATTGGTTTGTGAGATGTCAGGACAATTATTGATTTGGAGCATGTATCAGCTATTGGAGTTGACCTTGTCCGTGGAGCTAAGACTCTTGATCTCATCAAGGAGTTTGGTGTTGGTGGAAAGATCATCTTTGCTGGAGTTGTAGATGGCCGCAACATCTGGGCCAATGACTTGGCTGCCTCTCTCAATCTTGTTGAAGAGTTGCAGCGGGCTCTTGGGAAAGGTATTTAATTCTTAATGTAGCTCTTTCTCTAATTAGTTCAAATAGTCTAAAAGGAACAATTGAATGGAATACATTTCAGCTGCAATGTAAATGGATCTACTGTGTGGGAAAAATTAAATTTGATAGCCATGTCTGAGTAATGCATTTAGTCTTGGATTTCAACGTGCTGCAATTCTCCTCCTCCATCTATCTTCACAGGTGTTTTTGCCATGGTGTTAATACTGTTGTCTCATCTGGAGCCTTTGTTAATTACAATCCTGTTGTGTGAACTATCTGGAATCAGTGAACAAATGCTGTGTTGTGTATTAAACTGCCATGTTGAACTGTCTCTTAAAATGTTCTCTGTAGTATGTGTCACAGGACAAGACTTATTGTTGGTACAAGCTGCTCATCGTGGAAGATTAACACATTGTTTGTGTCCACGAGCTTAAGCTCAATTGTGTCTTGTTTCTATAGCATCTCACCATGTCGAGACACAGACGTGATGGATACAAGGTCAAAAGCTTTACCAGCATATCACTCTTATTCTCAAAAATGAGTGCAACTGGATTTCATTGGAAAATGCTGGTTCTTTGCAGAAAATGTGGTGGTGTCAACATCATGCTCTCTGCTCCACTCAGCAGTTGATTTGAAGAATGAGACCAAACTGGATGCTGAACTTAAGTCATGGCTTGCATTTGCTGCTCAAAAGTTGTTAGAAGTTGTTGCACTTGCAAGTGCTGCAGCTGGCAAGAAGGATGAGGTATGATGCTTTCTATCAACCTCCAGGCTATGCTATGACATGTGTTTGTTATGCATCTGGTCTCACAGTCACTTTGCCCCACGACCTTCAAAATGAGGGCATCAACAAGTAGAAAGTGAATGCTGACTGAAATTGTTGTCTGGATCCAACTTGGGTATTGACACTGCTAATCAACTAATTATGATACCCAGCATGTGTTTTCTTTTAGGCACTGATTTGACATTGACTCTATGATCTTTTATCTGTGTTCAGCTATGTTGGGGGTCTGTGGTCCTTGTGACCTTGTAAGTGATGTTCAAATTGGTGGATCTTACTCTCTCCATAAGGTGTCCAGATATGCTGAATACTTGAATTATTTGTTGATATGGAACAGGAATTCTTTGCTGCCAATGCCTCTGCACAAGCTTCCAGGAGATCTTCTCCAAGGGTACACAACAAGGCTGTTCAAGAGGCTGTAAGTACATTCATGTACCATCATCTGTGAATCTTAGAAAGGTCCATGGTGCTTACACGTATGTTTTATTTGCAGTCTGCAGCATTGAAGACCTCGGACCATTCGAAAGTCCAATTGTGCTTACACAACTGTTTTGTTTGCAGTCTGCAGCATTGAAGACGTCAGACCATCGGAGAGCTACTCCTGTGGGAACTCGCTTGGAGGAACAGCAAAAGCATTTGAACTTGCCTATTCTCCCCACCACCACCATTGGGTCCTTTCCACAGACACCTGAGCTTCGCAGGGTTCGCCGTGAGGTCAAGAGCAAGAAGTATGTCCAAATTTGCCATATGATTTTGTTCTTTAGACCTCCTTGATCTCTCTTTGATTGCTGTGCAGATATTAGCTTTTCACCTAAACTTGTTTCTGAAATACGTGCATCTGATTTCTTTTGGGCAATCTTCACTGAAATCTGCTCCTTTTTCTTATTTCTCCAGGATCTCTCAGGAAGAGTATGAAAAGGCAATCAAGGCAGAAATTGACAGTGTTGTGAAGCTCCAAGAGGAACTTGACATTGATGTCCTTGTACATGGAGAACCTGAGGTAGACTTCTATACTTAGCCTCTTGTACTTAGTACTGCTTTCTGATGTTTCAGTGTATATGTCTTCCACTTCCACTTCTGTTCTCTCAGTTGGCACTTTGCCCTGTCAAGACTACTTTGTTGGTGGGCTGATGTGCAGACTCAGGAATTTCTTGCTGATGTCTGTCCTTTGCCTGATGCAGAGAAATGACATGGTGGAGTACTTTGGGGAGCAACTTGAGGGTTTCTGCTTCTCTGCTAATGGGTGGGTGCAATCTTATGGCTCCCGCTGTGTGAAGCCCCCAATCATCTTTGGTGATGTGAGCCGCCCTAAGGCCATGACTGTCTTCTGGTCACAGTATGCACAAAGTGTTACCAAGCGTCCCATGAAGGGCATGCTCACTGGCCCAGTTACAATCCTCAACTGGTCCTTTGTTAGGAATGACCAGCCCAGGTACGTGAAATCATCTCCTGTATCTTTACAGTAAATCATGCCAGTTATCTGCTTCTTGGGCACTTTTCTGGAATCCATTTCTACTCTTCATTTCCTGTCCTATGGAGATGAGGCGATGCAATGCATACTTGGTTGGTCTCAGCACAAAGAATTACAGGATGTGCATCATCTCTCCTTGCACTTGATATTGCAAAAAAAATTGTTTAAAATAACAGCTTTCTCTACTTGAAAATTGCAGGTCAGAGACATGCTACCAGATTGCTTTGGCTATCAAGGATGAGGTGGAGGATCTTGAGGCTGGAGGAATAACAGTAAGACTGCTATGTGACCTGTGCATTCCAGACTTTGGTCTCATTTAATCAATTGATGCCCCAATATGTGTTGTGGCCTTGTGGCCTTCCTCTGATTGACATACTGCTTTTGTGTTTTTTATTTCTTGGTCCTTTGTTCTCTGTTTTGTCTTTCATTCTTTGGAATTCTCTGTGGCTGGTTGAAGAAGTGTTAACCTTGCTTTGCTTTTTCTTAATTGTGAGAATGGAGATTTCTCAATTCTTATGAGAGATATTCCTCTGATTGAGAGACATGGCAAACACAGGTCATTCAAATTGATGAAGCTGCTCTTCGGGAAGGTCTGCCCCTGCGTAAGTCAGAGCAAGCAGATTATCAAAACTGGGCTGTGCATGGTTTTCGCATTACCACTTGTGGCGTGAAGGACACCACTCAGGTTTGTAACTGGCTGCAAAAACCATGCATTTGAAGATTGAAGCGCTTTTATAATCCATGATCAGTTTTAAGTATCTAGAGTCTATCAGTTGTATGTGAAGATCACACTGAGGTTTTATTTCATTTGGATGCAGATTCACACCCACATGTGTTACTCAAACTTCAATGATATCATACATTCCATCATTGACATGGATGCTGATGTCATCACAATTGAGAATTCCCGAAGTGATGAGAAGCTTCTTTCTGTCTTCCGTGATGGAGTCCAATATGGTGCTGGCATTGGCCCAGGTGTTTACGATATTCACTCCCCACGTATTCCTTCAACTGAAGAGATGGCTGAGCGTGCTCGCAAGGTAAACAATAATGCCTGTGTGCTACCATCATGCCACCTTGTGGAACAGTTCTGAAGTCTTGAAGTGACTTTGAAAGGGATTTTCAGCATTTTATGGCATGGTCAAGTTGCTGTCACCAATTTGTATCCTCCACTTTACCAGTTGATCTGCTGTACTGAATGACTTTCTGGGTATAACAAACTATCTAATGATCATCATGCTGATGGACTTCAAAATGCATGGTGCAGATGCTTGCTGTGCTGGAATCCAAGGTGCTGTGGATCAACCCTGACTGTGGGCTGAAGACCAGGAAGTATGCTGAAGTTGTTCCGGCTTTGACCAACATGGTAAATGCAGCGAAACAGCTGCGTGCTGAGCTTGCCAAGTAAATGTCAGTTTCAAGAAGCAGAGTCCCCCCAGGCATTCCTGGATCCTTGAGTTCACTGATTCTTGACCTGGTCGTTGCAAGATTGACCAAGCTTTCCAGTGGAATGTCAGGTCCATACCCACATTTGAGAATTAGTCTTTTTGGTTTTGGAGAGTATCACAGCTTGATCATGTGTCTGTAGCTCTGGGAGGAATTTCATGGTCTCTTCTTCTATTCATGGGAGTCATGAAAGTTTTCATTTCGTAATGAGTCTGGATTTTCTCTGCTGCTTCATATTGTGAACCCTCTCATACCAGTGTTCCTGCTTCTCTGAGCAAGTAAGTCCTACTCCTGCAACTGACATTCGCCACCACCAAACATTCATTAATTTCCATGAACAAGTTTTGCACCTATTGGAATTCAATTTGGATGCTCAATTATCCTCAAGCTAACAATCTGAAACATGTGAATAAGCATCTGCAGGCAGGCATGATGATGTTCCATCAACACTGTGCTGTTGGGTGGTTACAATTACTCAAGTTTTTGGTATATTGGACTCTTCCCTATCAGAAGACAATGGAATGCTTGTTTATCATGGCAATTTTTGTGGTAGCACCAGAAACCATCTGAAATTGACATGAATTCTCACACAAGAATATTAAGCAGTAACATGTGAATCACTATTTTGATCCTCAGAATACTCTTTGTTGGTGAAACAATTGGATTGCTGTGTTCGGTGAGTATAAGAAACTGTGCCAAAATCCCTCAGGGTATCTGTCCGGGTATCAGAGTTGATAACCATGAATGTCAAAAAATTAAATACCAAAAAATTATACTTAACTGTGGTTCCCACATTGTCTTGACAAAAATAAAATAACTACCTGGAAAACTGCCGGTTCTTTTCCGGTTCTGTCACTAAACCTTGTCATTCACTATGGTTTTTGAAATAACTGGAATGTGTTTTATTCTGATATTTTTCAATAACCCAGTCCTGGTGGTCCTTTGATTCTGAATATTTTCACATAGCCAGGAAATTGTCAAATTTTCTAAAATACTCAGAAGCGATATGGCTATTACAAAATGCAAAGAACCAGCCCATACTGGTAGCAACTAGAACCCATGTCAAATATTTACCACCTTTTGCATGACTACATGCTCTATTACACCATTAACTTTTACTCTTGGGGCTTGTGGCGCTAGACTAGGTAGCTGGCCCACTATTGACTACACCATAAATTTATAAGAGTGTGGGGGAGGGTAAGTGTAAATGATTTACACTTACCTTGACTGGCTATATACTCGTAGTGACTATACATATATGCAAGTCACATTAATTAGTTCATCTCAATGTGTAGGTATGCATCCCCAACCTAAATGTTTTTACTAAATGGGTCACTTTGGTTGGCTTATCACAAAAAAAATTCCAATATATTTAGTGCTCACCCAAATGGATGTGTCCTCTACCAATAAGATAATGTGCATGTCTTTCACTTTAACTCACATATATGCAATAAATATAGGCCCAAACTTTTGAGCAAAGAATATGAGACAAATTATGGTGATATTGAGGAATATCTTGGATCCATGTTATGATACCTATCAAGATGAATATTAATTAGTTGTGGTGCATCTCAAAAAAGAAAAGAAAATTATGTGTATATATATGTAATAATAATAATAATATTATTATTATTATTTTGATAGTGGGTCACTTTGATTGGCTCATCACTAAAATTCTGCAACTTTGGGAATGCTTTGTTCATTGGCACCCACGTTGATTTTTTGCACAGATTTTTACTTTTCAAAAAAAGTATTATTATTGGAATTCACATTGATTTACATGATGGTTAAATGTAAATGATTTACAGTTACACAATGGTACACAACTTTAAATGAATTTATATGATTTTACATTTACATGGAGAGTATGTCTAAAATGATATACTCACACTCAACACTTATTTTACACCTAGTTCTTATATCTAGGTGCAAAGCTTCAGAAATGAAATGCCCTACTATTTATTGAGAGGAGGCTGTCAGCACCACACCTTACCAAAAAAAGGTCGTTTGGTGAATGAAAATGAGAGATTTGACCAAATGGTCATTCAGGATAGATAGGATAAAGCCCTAGGGGTTCAAGCCCGGTGGGCTTGACAGGAATTGGACCTACACACAGCTCTGCCTCACAGGGCCTTTATTCCTGTAAAGCCCTCCCCCTCAGGCCTTACCCTACGCTGAAAACATTGGCACAGGTCTTTACGTGTAGGATAAGGCCTAGGGTGGGGCATTCTAGAAACAAGTGGCCTAAGACCAGGAGTAATTTGCATCCCCTATTATGTGTAAGGCCTAGGGTGAGTGCATAGTGGACATAATACGGGGTTGAGTATGCTAAGGGAAATAAGTGCAGGGTAAAGCCCCAAGGGCCAGAGTGGGGGGCATTCCCAAAAGAAGGGGCCTAGAACAAGCTCCTCCACCCCTGGGCTTTACTCATTTTTGTAAATGTTGTCCACATACCCTCTTCTGGTAAGGCCCTTCAATTGAGGGCCTTATCCTACACAAAACTCATGAGGCATGAGAGGGGAAAGGGTTCTTACACCTACTCCTCAATAGTAGGATGGGAGAGTTTTCCCACATAAAAGCATGACCATTTCAAAAGCCCCATGCTCACAAGAGCAAGCCTTACATTTTTCAAAACGCTTGCTTTTATTTTATTTTAATTTTTCTCGCATGATACCCAACACAGGTAACACAGGACAACAAATCCTGACAGGTCTTTTTATTACACACTAAAGCCCTTGTCCAAGGGCAGAAGGGCTTTATTGGAGAATCAGGGGAGCCGAGTGTATAAGTAAGTCCTTATTCCAATAAAGCCCATGGCCTTGGTCTTTACCTACCACATAATTGCACAATCCCAGAGAGACATAATTGGTGTTGCAAAAAAAACTTGACCTAGTAGTCGTGTGTTGGCTAATACACTTTAAGCCGACCTAATCGACTGAGTTGTTCCATCCATAATTGCAGGCATAAGAACAGACCCACCACCAATGACCAGTACATATGGTATTCTCATCTTCCCCCCCATCACAAACCAAACTAGTTGTGTTTGCCCCCGTACATGCTTTGGTAAAATTTAAAATCATACATGCATGTCTACTATCTTAGGGCAATAATAAATTTCTATACCATAAAAGGTAACAGCAATACAAACTAATTAATTAATTAAAAATTAATTTCATTATGATTTTTGTTATTACAATTTTTATCAAAGCTTTCTTGAAATTTTTTTAATAACCTCAAATTAATTTAAAACATTTGTATCTCAAAAAAAGAATTGTATATTAAAATTCATTTAAAAATCGACATGTTAATCAATTTTTGCGTAATCTTTCAAATCAGTTTTTTAAGAATCTCATTTTAATAAGATTTAAAGGAGTTGAAACTAATTATTGGTATGTTTATCAAAAAAAATTATTTAAAAAATTAGTCACATGAATTATTTTTTACATTTCATAGTGATATAAAACCTCATGATACAAAAAGGCAAATGACAACCCAAAAAAATAAAATGATATAGAGGCATGATCAAATCAATTACTCAACATTCATATTTTGAGAAGAAACCCAACAAATAGATGGGTAGATGTCAAAACAACCCATCAATTGGATGGGTGCACCCAAAATCTACACATGCATGTCCATTAGCTTGGGGCAATAAAAATAAACAAAAATTAAAAAAATTAACTGTCGCCTAGTACCTAGTCTTCAGTACTGTAGAAAGAAATTTTCTTTTGCAACGAAAACAAAACCGATCCACGTCTACTCTGCACAATTCGCATTCCACAAAATTCGATGAAAAAAAGAGAAAAATGGATGGAAAACAACATCGCCTGGTTTGACGTTTTCCGCTGCTGATGTGGATTCAAAGCACCATCCGTTTTCACATCCCGTTGGATATGGATGGATATATGGATGTATGAAAAGATGATTCATTGTTGGCTCATCCGTGATTGGCATTCGCCAGCCAGCAGGTCGTTTGCTTACCGTAATTGAATTGCATAGATTCGGATGGATGAATAAGAAACTTATTCTCATCCAGACTCGTCGTCGTCTCATTCTTGCTTGCTGCAGGCTACAAGAATCACCACTATTCGTCTTCTGGTTTTCTCATCCCGTTCGACATGGATGGAGAGATGGATGTATGAAAAGGTCATTCATTGCTCGCTCATCCGTGATTGGCATTCTCTCGAGGACGTTTTCTTAACGCAAGTGAATATATAGCTTCGGATGGATGATTAATAAACTTCTTTTCATCCAGACTCGTCGTCGTCTTCTTCCTTTGCTGCAGCCTACAAGCAGGCCTTCCGCGATTTGTGTTCCGAGCTCTCTCTCTCTCTCTCTCACACGCACGCGTGGTTGCAGAGGCTTTTTCGGTCTTTTCTTTCGGTTTTTTATTCGCGCGGAATTTTATCTGGAGCTTCTCGTATCGCCCTCTGTCATTTCGCTTCTTTTGAACCTGGAATTGTCGCTTACTGCGGCGTATTTTGTCTCTGTTGAGGGAGCGTCAGCTTTGCAGCAAGTGCTCGAGGGCGGCTTCCAATGAGTTCGAAAACGTTCTGACTCTCGAACCAGAATTCTTTGCCCGAGTATCCGTCATTCCGAAAGCTTCACAAGAGCATCTTAGGTAACTTTTCTTCCTCTTTCAGTCTTTTGTTTTCTGTTTTGGTTAGGTACTGCCAGTGCCTTCTTCTCTCTTTCCAGTAGACGCTTGTCAGAAAACTAGTCCGTATTGCTCACCAGAGTATCCTTAAGAAGAAAGGAGGAATGATTGTTTTTCTTGTCCTCGGTTGCCTATTCTGTAATGGCTCCTCTGTTTTCTCGAGTTGCTTTGGTTGGACCTTACAATTTGCAGTGTCCGCTGTTAGGAACTTGTTGTGTTCCTTCTGAAGAATTTGCTTCGCAATTTCACGAATGCATTGCCTAATGCGCTGCTGCTGTAAATCTCTTTTTTATGGTTTGCAGACTGTCTGTGTCTTCTTCTTCTTCTTCTTAAAGCTTGAAGACAGGAGTGAGCGCTGCTACTTGACCAAACAGTGCTGAAGGGCCGTCAAGAATGGATAACTTGATAGGCCTCGTGAACAGAATACAGAGAGCTTGCACAGCTCTCGGTGACTATGGAGGAGAAGGAACTCTGCAAAGCCTTTGGGAGTCTTTGCCCACAGTGGTGGTTGTAGGAGGCCAGGTATGCCATTTCACTCTCTAGCCTTCATTGATTCTGCATTCTCAATTGTCTACTCATCTCTTGTACAAAATCTGGTTTTCCTGAGTCCCATTGCAGGGATTGCAAGAATTGGAAAGATTTCTCCTTTGCAAAACTTTCCATGTAGTGCCTGAATTCAGATTTATTAGGTCTGCAATTCTACAATGAGACCAGCCATAATTTCAACTGCAACACAAGTTCTAAAGCCCCAAGTCATCAAGCATCCTTCTGACAGCACACTTTGAATATTACCCTAGAGCCAGGTTTTGGGCTTGCCAGTGTTGATGGCAGATCTGGCTTGTCTAAGCATGAGATTGTTTGATTTTCCAAACTTTAACAAATAGGGCCAGTAGTGTTTTAGGCATTGTTCTTCATGTCCCTTGCAAAATCAGATAGGAGGTTTTGTACCTCCTTCTTGCCCTGTTGCTATCAGCATCATAATATTGCACCTAAATTATGACATGGAATTGATGACTCGTCTGGTCCTTCAGTCAAGGTTGCCCAATTCTTTCTGAGTGGTTGAGGATGGGTTTTGAATTTTGAAGGCCAAAGACTCCTTCACTTCCCAAGGATGAAGATTGTTTTGCTGGGGTTTAGCAATGAGCAAGCTCCATCGGCTTGTCTATAAGATCGTTTGTTATGGATATCACATCTACATTACACTTGGTTAACAAATGTCTCAGCTCTAACCTAATGGACTATTTATCTTTCATTTCAGAGCTCTGGAAAGTCTTCAGTGCTCGAGAGCATTGTGGGACGAGATTTCCTACCTCGAGGATCAGGTGAGTAGCCACTCCACTAATCATTGTCTTCTTCAATGGAGGCTGAAATTTTAAGGCAAGCTTGTACACTATTAAGTCTTTTAGAATGCTGTCAGCTAGGTTTAGTGAGATTTATGCACTTTTGGCAACAAGTTGGTCATAGTGACTGGATTAGCAGCATTTGAGAAAGATCTGAACAGTAGCAGGTTTGTTGCCTAAGACTTGTGATGTCCTCAAATGGTAATGCTGGTACTTGAACAACTTAAGATTGTTGGTTAGCTAGTGAAGCTGAGGTAGTCTCTGCATGTGGCAGGAATTGTCACAAGAAGACCACTTGTGCTGCAACTTCACAAGATCGATGATAAAGTTGAGTATGCTGAGTTTCTGCACATGCCAAAGAAGAGGTTTACAGACTTTGGTAAGAAATACTTTCATATGATGTTGCTTTCTGCTGCAATTGTCTGCTAACAAATTTCCCCTGTTTTTTGAGTTACTTTGTAGATGTACTTATTGGTCAAAGGTATACACAGTAGATGATGTGTTTACTTATTATGCAGGTGCTGTAAGGAGAGAGATTGCAGAGGAGACAGACCGAGTTACAGGCCGATCAAGGCAGATTTCTCCTGTCCCCATTCATCTTAGTGTGTACTCTCCAAATGGTGAGTTAAATTTCCTCCAGAGTGGGGGAGGCCTATGTTTGAGATCTAGCTTTTCCTTTACCTACGGTTGAACTTGACCATATACCTTGCTCTCTGCAGGTTTTGGCTGTAGTTGTTAGGATCCCTTGCTTTGCAATAAGGAATCAAGCATTCTCTGAGTATTACTTTTGAAACTTCGTTCAAAGGTTTCTCATGCATTCTCTTGTTGTAATTTCAGTGGTGAATCTTACTCTCATCGATCTACCAGGTCTGACAAAGATTGCCATTGGTGAGTGCCATCTTGAGCCACATCTGAAAGCATTGGAAAGTGGCTCTTCTTTGATGATTTCTGAGGGGTGCCATTGTTCTGCCATTGTAGTTTCATCTAATGTTCTGAGACAAATGTTATGTCTGCGCTATGTGGTTTTTGCTATGTGCTAGTTGTGGTTATATACCTTTTGAATTTTGCACACTTGTGTCTGTAGAGGGGCAATCGGACAGCATTGTGGGGGAGATAGAAAACATGGTTCGATCTTACATTGAGAAGGTAATTGTCTTTGTAGATTCCTATTCATGCTGGTCTTTCTGGAGTTTGGTGGATGTTGTCAATTGCACTTCCCTATGTGCAACATTGACATTTGACTTTTATCTGTCTTTCACACTCTAGTTTGGAGGAAACTTGTCTTTAGTTGTATGTGGACATCTGAGGTACAATTTGGCAAAAAATGCAGTTTCTTTACATAATGTGAATGTGGAGTTGTTCTTTTTTGCAGCCAAATACCATTATTCTTGCTGTCTCTCCTGCCAATCAGGACATTGCAACCTCTGATGCTATCAAGATTGCCAGAGAAGTTGATCCACAAGGTAATTGTTGTGATTTATGATTTACAACAGTGTGTAAAGAAAGAAGCTTGATCAAGAACAGTCATGAACTCAAGGGACAGTTGACATGGTGTGTGGGATTACATGATCACATTTTGTTCCTCTGACACACAAGTTTACTTACAATTTTCTCCCCTGGAAATTGTTTTGCAGAAATTTCACTTTGGTATCTTTATGATGACATGAAGCACTAGAATGTATCAGGAAATATAATGCGTTTTAACTGCTGTCTATCCTTTTATGGTCAGGTGAAAGAACATTTGGTGTCCTCACAAAGCTGGACTTGATGGACAAGGGTACAAATGCTCTTGATGTGAGTCATTGTTCTTTTGTTCACCAGTTGAGGCTGTCAGAGCAAGATAATGACTTCTCAGCAACCATATACTTGTTGAAGACCTAATTCATTAAAAAACAGGGCCAATTGAACATAGCTGGAATATCTTTTGGTCTTCTGTGGGAACATCCTTTTAGTCTAACCACTGACTGCCTTTGGATGATTCAAGGGTGCTCCCCATACTTTATGCAGTATCAAAGAGTTTATTTTGGTGAGGTTTGCACTACATACTCAGAAAGATTCAGGATAGGAACAAAAGGTGGTATATTTCGTGGGAAGCCAAATTATTGTTGGGTACTTTTGCCCAGGTGCTGGAAGGACATTCATACCGATTGCAGCATCCATGGGTAGGAGTGGTGAATCGATCGCAGCAAGACATCAACAAAAATGTAGATATGATTGCTGCTAGGCGCAGGGAACGTGATTACTTTGCCCAGAGTCCAGACTATGGGCACCTTGCCAGCAGAATGGGCTCAGAATATTTGGGAAAGCTCTTGTCAAAGGTATTGTAATACACAATCATCTCCTCTTGTGTAGAGTTCATTTGCATCTGTGCATTGTGCATTCTTCATTGCTTCACTTTAATTGTGAAGTTAGCACTTTAATAGTTCACTGTAAGTTCATTAGGCATTCATTGGTCCTTGTTAGATTTTTGGTTGTTGTGAGCATAAGGTTTCAACCTTTCCTTTGAAGGATTTCTCTGATTTTGGGTAAGTTTCCATCTGTACCATGCTCTTGGAACTATAACCACAACTCCCTGTATTGAATTATCTCAAATATCTGGTTACAGTCTTTGCAGATGTTGGGCTGGTCCTTTTATAGATACAAGTAGTAATTTTTGCAGCCCCAGTGAAGCATAAATGCTGATGTGTCTCTGGGCTGCAGCATCTGGAAGCAGTGATCAAGGCACGTATTCCAAGTATCTTGGCAATGATCAACAAGAGTATAGATGAGATTGAAGCAGAATTGAATCAGATAGGCCGGCCTCTTGCCAATGATGCGGGGGTAATACACTCTTCCTTTGTACTGTCTTTCCAGTGTGACTCCGTATTGAAGTAGTTAGTAGTGCTGTACAGTCTTTGTCCATCATATGAAAGAGAACTGTTTCCAGTGTCATGATGCTTGAATGCAAGTTGTATCTTGAAGGACATTTGTGTCAGCTTTAGTGTTTTCCTTCTATGTTTAAACTGACAATGGATTTTACCTTTATGCTTCTTTAGAGGGGGAATGCTTACAGGCCTACAAACTGAGGAGTGTGTTAATCATTTGTGTACATTGCACAATTTTTGTGCAGGCTCAGCTGTATACTGTGTTGGAGCTTTGCAGATCATTTGATCGCATCTTCAAGGAGCATCTAGATGGCTCGTAAGTCCATTTTCTTGGTGCTTCTTTTTTATCTTCTAGCATACCATTCACAGCTTTCTAATTGTCATTTTCCTTTCCACAGGCGACCAGGAGGTGAAAAGATATACTCAGTTTTTGACAACCAGCTTCCAGCAGCACTAAAGAAGCTCCCATTGGAAAAACATCTTTCAATGCAGAATGTGAGGAAAGTAGTGTCTGAAGCTGATGGGTATCAACCCCATCTCATTGCTCCAGAGAATGGTTACAGGCGCTTGATTGAGAGTGGCCTTCTCCTTTTCCGTGGCCCTGCAGAAGCAGTTGTTGATGCGGTATGTCTTAGATTTGAGTTTCTTGACCTTGAGTCTCCCCTTCTCTTTATCATCTGCCACTGGTATCAGGATTGTAAGGCACTTGTGTTTTTGGAATCACTGCAGCGTCTTTTTATGCTATCAGCTCTTTCTTTCATAACTGGATTGAAAAACCTCCACCCTTCAGTTTCGCACTGGAAAGTATTTTGCCTTAGGTTCAAGTAAAATTTTCTTAACTATGTTGGTCAATGACTCTTTGCAGACACACTTTATCCTCAAGGATCTTGTCCGCAGAGCAGTTGGGGAGTGTACAGTAAGAAAACCGGATTTTGTTCTCTTACTTATACAAGTTCTGTTTTCTCTTTTACTGTAGGACCTTTGCAGGTATGATGTACTCAAATGGAATTTTTTTTCCACATACATAGGGTCCCATCTTCCTCAAACTTTTACCCAACCTCTCTGTCCCAAGATTGATGTACATTTATGCTTAGGGTTTGTGATTTTCAGGAGTTAAAACGGTTTCCTTCCTTGCGAGCTGAGCTCACACAAGCAGCAGTAGAGGCTCTTGAAAAGATGAGAGAGGAGAGTAAGAAAACATCTCTTAAGCTAGTTGACATGGAGGCAAGTTACTTAACTGTTGACTTCTTCCGAAAGCTTCCACAAGAAGTTGAAAAAGGTGGAAATCCAGGTGCATCTACAATGGATCGATACACTGATGGCCACTTGCGAAGGATTGGTGAGTGTTTTCATCAATTGATTCATGAGACATATAATTGAACGTCTCTGTCAGATTATGGGGAAGCTAGCTGTGAATCTGGTTTCTTCACACATGTAGATCAGAGGACCTCTTTAGGAGAGGTTTGTCTATTTTGGTACTTTCTGGGTTATGGGAGTGCACCAGCCCTTAGATAGGGTCGTTTTGTAGAGGATTTCTTTAGGGATGCTGCATGAGGTGAATTTTTGATATGTCTCTGTAACCCTGTCTTATACAAGCTTGAGCATTTCATTTCTCAGCTAGAAAATAAATAGGGTGATCAAGCACCTAACAGTGAATCAGGTTGGATTTTTTGGCAGGTTCAAATGTTTCAGCATACGTTAACATGGTATGTGACCTGCTAAAAAATTCCCTGCCAAAGGCTGTTGTGCATTGTCAAGTGCGTGAGGCGAAGCACTCTTTACTGGATAATTTCTATAGTCAAGTTGGGAAGCGAGAGGTATGATTCTCTTGGCAATCTGTTGGGTGCCTTAAATGATTCAGAGTTGTAAATGTTGTGGTGTTGCATAATTTCAAACTACCTTGAGACAAGGAGAAAGCACTTGTGGGACAGGACTATGTGCTCCTTAGTACAAAGCAAAGAAATCCCAAATTCAAAAATTTCAATAATGGGCTAAAGAGTTTCAATTGATTGTTAAGTGGCAGGGGGCCTGACTGTAGTGGGACAAGTTGTCATGTGCAGGGAAAGCAGTTGGCTCAGATGTTGGATGAGGATCCGGCACTAATGGAGCGGAGGAACCAGCTTTCCAGAAGACTTGAGCTTTATAAAGGTGCACGTGATGAGATTGATTCTGTTGCATGGGCTAAGTAAATCCTCAAAACTGATTTTTGTTGTGTAAATGTATATTCTTCTCTGACCTACTCCATATTTTGTTCTTTTACTCTCCACTTCCAGGTTCAGCATTCCTTGTTCATCATTGTACTGTTGTTCTGTGAGCTCTTCAGTTCTCAGAGAACATCCAGTCTATTTTCCTTACCACCTTTCCCTTCACCTTTGACTGTTTAGGCCTGTGTGGCAAAGCTTTTTTGACATATCTGGGGACTTTTGAAGTTCTTTCTTCTTTGTCATTCGGTGCATATCCAGGAACTCTTCCTTTTTTTCCTTGTTAGTTGTAAATTAGTACAGTAGGACTTGGGAGTGCTATGGGTATTACAGGTTGAGATATCTGCCATCCTAAAGCAGCAACAAATTCAACCATTTTGTAATATCCACATAGATATTCTTGAGCTAAGAACGCTATATCATTTTCTCAAAGGCCACTGACTTGTAGGTGAGTGGTTTGTATCAGAACCTCCTTTTGGTGACAAGATTGAATCTAATATACAGCATTGCCAGTACACGGTTCAATCCTTGCTTTTTGCTTGCTTCACATAAAGTCTTGCTGCACCCAAACCTGCAGTGAATCAGGTTAAATGTCTTTTCCTGTCAGTTAACATACAGTTTTCCTCTGACAAGTGCTGTGTATGGTATCAGGATCGGTATACAGCGATTAGTTTTATGGTTTTAGGGTTCAGGGTTTTTTTAGGGCTTTTAAAAGTACTTTTAAGGATTTTAAGGAAGTTCTATTGTATGGAATTTTTTCTTGAAGGGTTGAGGGATTTTTATAGTAATAGCTAAAATAGACCTCAATAGTTAAACTATGTTTGTGCACTCTGTTTTCAGAGCCAAACATGGGTATACACTCACCTTTCAAGTTTAACTACAATCATGTACTTATGGTGATATCATTTTGAATTTTAAGTGGAAAAGTGAAAGCCAAGGAAAAGGAAAAGGAAAATGATGCATAGTTTAGAGTTTTTAAAACTCAGTCTTTTTTGCTGGTTTCAAGGATCAAGTTCAAAAAGCCACCTAAATGGTGTATCAAAAAGAGTTTAAAGTACTATTCATTTCTTTGTGATCAATTTCTTCCTTTGAACACCGTTACCTCTCATTTGAGAAATTTTGTTTAATCCATGCTGTACATTTTCACTTATTCAGCAACATTTTCAACCTATTCTGATTTCCCATCCTCCCTTTCCTCTTCTTCCACCCAAACTTATACCATTCTTCCTTCTACCCTTCTCACCACATTCATTTCCTCCCCAAAGTGATTCCAGCAAGCCCCCTTCTCTATGACCAGTCCCTTTCTCACACCAACTTCTATCTCCCCACATACATGAGAAATCCAAATTAGTGACAGATTCTTAGGTCCTGGATTCTATCAGACAAACTGAAAAGATGCTGGCATTAAATTTGCTCTCAGAAATACAAAAAAAGTCTTTTGAACATAGACAACCAAATCATCCCCCACTTAAATGTCAACCACAGGAGAATGAGGTTTAGTTCGAAATGAGATACCAGTACAAAAAGGAGCTTACCAAAACAATATCTAGTGATTTTACACTGGAGCACCAGGAGAGGGAGATGGAGGAGGCCATCTCCCTGTAGTGTGGCAACTAATTTTTCCAGTGTCACTACTTCCTTCATAATCATCCTGATTTCCATTTCAAGATGGTAGGCACCCATTCGTTGCAAGTGAGGGGCTTCTAGAAGATTTGTGCAGTGAAATTGAGTGGTTAGAAGATGAGGAATGGATTGTTCCTCCCTCATCAAATGCTACCACCAGTCCTCAACCTCCACTTCATTTATTGTTGTAGGTCCTGCATAGCCTTCACAATCTCAGTTCTTAGGTTTCTATCAGTGGTTTCATATCACAATGGGCTTCATATCTAACAGAATGTCACATTAACATCTTTAGTATTGGATTTCCAGGCTCAAAGTAAAGGACATTTGCATTTTAGGCAATGAGACATGTCTTGTCTCACTGTCAACTTAGGTTCATCTAACATCTCCAGAGTTGCATGGCTACTGTTCTCAGACTTGGAAATGAAAGAGGGTTTGTACATGAAGACCATCCTTTTGTCATCCCTGCCTGTTTGTTCCAGTCTCTGTGATAAAGGAACAGTTTGTGTGAAAAAGAAACCTACCAGAGCCATCTAATCCAGCCCCAATGGATGCTTATGAGTCACGAAGGCTGAGTTGTCGAGTAAGTTTGCTCAAAGCTGCTGGCTGCTTTTGCCACTGCTCAAGCTTTACCTTCACTCCCTCCTCTTCTTTTACAAGTTCTTCAATTTTTGCTGTTGGCTGTGAACTGAAAAAGTCCATACACCAAGGGCTGAGAACAAGCACCATGACTAGTCTATGAGGCACAGTTTGGTTCTAGCATCTGGTCAATGAACTCAGCAAAAGCACTTCACAGAAACCAGTAACTGATAGAGCTGTCGAGCTGATTTAGCATTGCTTCCTTTGCTCTTTCTACTTGACACAGCACAACAGCCAGCAATAATACACATTTGACAATATGCCAAACACAGAGTGACTGACTGATGTGTCATATGACCCCACAAATCCATTTCCATTTCTTGGATTCTCTAGTAGTCATAAAGGATCGGTTTGGATTTCAGTTTGACTTCCAGTTGATTGCTCAAACACCTTTCTTCTTTCAACAGTTCCAAGTTGCATTTCAACAATCCTCCAAACTCTGTTCACATTTCCTGTCTGCAAGCCCTTGTTTTTCATCTACACAAGATCCAGAACAAAGATGCCCGCTGGAAGAAGAAAGCTGTTATCTCACTTTCAGATAATGCAGTTATGAACAACTAAATCTTAAGGCAGATTGGTCAAGAACTGTGGACCAGGATTCGTCACTTTAGGTATATTGGCAGAGAGACTATTTAGCACAGCTTCAACATAGTCTCGCACTTCTTGAGCCATCAATCTGAGCTCTTCCTCAAGGTCCAGTGGCATTCTCAAAATAGTTGACATTTCCTGAAGCATGGTGTTCCAGAAAGTTAATTAGCCTGCAACTGGGACAAAAGGGTACATATCTTCTCTAAATACCATAAAAGAATGATGGAACTAATGATTGCCCTATCAAATCTTGATAAGCAGTTAAAACAACAACAAAATTCAAATAATTTACTCAATGATCTGATAGAAAGCATTCAGAATGCAAGGATCCAGTTCTCACAAAAACAATGCAACACACAGAAACTTTTAACACTAATTCTCATCCAAAACCAGCATACCATTAACATGATGCAGCTTATGCCCCTGACAAATAAGATGTAGCAAATACTGAAAATTGTCAACTTACCACATGGCCACCTGAAACACCTGGGGACAATGCTGCAATATTGCAGAACTCTTTGATTCCTTCACAGATCCACTTTTCATATAGGAATCTTTAGGCAACCCAATACACCCCCTTATCTTTGCAATCTATTCCAGCTTCTCCACCATGTTACTGGCCTTCAAAATGAGTGAATGCTGTGCTGCCAGTCCAATAGAAAGACAAATTCCTGTCAATGATTCTAGTACTTCTATCACTTCCTGCACATTTGTGGATATCCGCTTCTCCTACCTCCGTGTCTGACATTTGGCTTTTGAGGCAGTTGCACATGACTAGACAAGCAGTCTTCTTTTACCTTCTCTATTACCTTCACATAAGCGAATGACCTTCGTGTTGCCAAATCCAAAAAATGAACAGAAAAGTTCAAAGAAATAATCAGGATCGAAGAAAGCACAAATGTGCATGGAGGAGTCTTACCTTTCAGGACAGTCTTGTAGGATACTTTATGACTGACTTGAAACACCAGATCATCCCCTGGGTCCTCATTAACTGTCCTAATGACAGATGATTTTTTGCTCTTTGACAATGATTTTGCAACTGAAGCTTCTTCAGCTCCATTCTCCTTCTCAGGACCCTCATCAAGAATACACTCCTGCACCCATTAAAGAAGAAAATATATGCAGGGTTCCTTTATCATATGCCATTCAATGGAACAGACATAGCAAGAGAGTACACAGATGAACTGTTCTCTTCAGCCTGGTTCTCTGTGGACAATTCTATGGAGTGCTCGAAATCAAAACATGACAAACCGGAAACCATGACTCCTTATTGCTCTCTTTATCTGCCTCAGCAGCTTGTCCTTTCATGGCCTTAAGATTTGCACAATCAGACTGGGGCCTACTGGGAGCCCTGTGTGTGTTGGGTTTTCTTATTGATCTGAATGATAGGTGTAATGTGACCAGGATTCTTTCTGTGCAGCTTGGTCTTTGAACATTCTCTTATGGCTGCATAGGAACAGGCAACAGGGCTCCCAGTAGGCCCCAGTCTGGTTGTGGTTTAGCATAGCAGCATCCCAACCATGCTTTGAACACATATGTAAGACTGCTGTGGAAAACTGTCAACAATGATACTGTGAAGGTAACAGAACACACCCAAGCTTCTGCATTGAACACATGAAGTCAAAAGAGCACTTGACAAATTTTCTGCTTCCAAGCCACCAAATGAGTTAAATTACATTTTCTTCACCCTGTTCCTCAATGTCTTGTACTTTGCACTCTTTCTAATGGACCTGCCCCTTGAGATGCTCCAGTTGCACCAAGAAATCTGCTCTTTCTGCATCCAACTGCAAACCCATTGCATTGGGTTCAGCTACAGCAATCTCACACTCCTGACTGCCACATTTGCAGCAGATATGAGGAACAGAAGTAAAAGCTCAACTTGATAGAGATAAATGATGCTATCCTGTCACTGTCCAATTTGAAGTACATCAGCAACACCTTTACAACATGGGTGGCAAAAGTTGGCACTAAACTGCTGTATGATGAAATGAAGCTGATGCCAAAATGAGAAAAGCTTCACTACACCAAAATGTTGATCATTTTTCATACCGCAAAGCTGCAAGCTCAGTGGTCTGCTCCTGGAGAAGCCCATCCTTAGCCCAAACCTGCTGAGAGTAAAAAATAGTCAGTAAATCCAAAGAGGTACCATGTCTTTATCAACCATCTCAGAAGACAATATGGTTTATGTCAGCAGAAGGGTTACATAGCTACTCACTGCCTCATTTGTCTGCATCTGATGTTCCTTTTATTCTTCCAATCTTTCCTGCAGGTCATGTTTGGTTGTCTCTGTCGTGAAGTTGGTCCTGAGTGAATCACACAACAGTGGCATCTCATTAACTCAAAAGAAAACTGAATTTCCGTCAAATAAGTGTTTGAGCATAGAACCAACCTGACACCTGTATTAAGGCTTTTTTTCTCCAAATTTGTGATATAGCCACAGTGGCAACTGTCCAGAAGAGGAAAGAGCCAAATAGGGCTACAGTTCAGAGAGGACAGTAGACATTTTCTAGAATCCTGCTATATTTTGGTGACCTCCAAGAACCCAATGTCTAACCATGGCGACTTCCATGTTTTTCTCCTCATAACGTGGTGAACTCGAAGGCATCTAAGAGGAACATTGAGAGAGCAAAAAAAAGAAAAAAAGTGTCACATGCCTCTGTGGTGACTACTTGTTTGGCGGCAGGCATCAAATAACCAGGCATTCTGAAAAAGTTTCCTCCCTGAAAATCTGACCTTGTAACCTTAAAAATCTATACCTCACCCACTGCAAATTGTGTCAAAAGTTTGCACTACACCCTATCTCATCATCCATGCAAACTTGAGAAACCTGGTTCCCAACTGACATGTCCAGAAATCCAATCCCTCAAACACAATTGATATTTGTCACATCTGAAAACACACAATTTTTGTCTGAATCATCTGGCAAACTCATCAGCACGTTTGCCTGAGGTGAAGAGATTGTGTTGCAAAAATTGTCCAAAAAGCTGAAGGAAGTGCTTGATGATTAGAGAGTCATAAAACTGCAGTAGTGCAGTTCACGTAAATTGTTGACACCAGATCCATACACATGTCGTGCTTATGGGATGCACAGAGAAAATGACAGTTGTGATCATTCTGTATCTGTGTGTGTAACCATACTGCATGACATTGCACACACCTATTGTGCCCTATACAAGCCCACAGCGTCTCTGTGCCGTAAGAATAACTGTAAACTACACCAGACATGATTTTTGACTTCATGTTTGCATCAAAACTCAAGAGAATTTAAATCCAGAAATTCCTTCTCACTGTGAAGTTCACAAAGACAGGGTCTGAAAGGTGGTACTGGTCCAGAACCAATAACACAGTTCCAAGGACAAGCAATCATATACCTGAAGGTAAGCTACAATCTGAGAATGTTGCTTTGACTTCTCATCAAAACTGTTTGGCATTTGGATCACTTCTAATCATGTGATAAAGTGCACCCGCAGCTCCACCTCAGCTCACTGCAACTGCTGTCTTTGTGTAGCAATGCCATGAAGTCGTTGCCCCAGGGCTGCCTCCTCAGAAGCTTCAATACCTTCACTCACTCCTGATTGCATTGATGCAGAACTCATGGATTTGTGGTCCTTCTGCTGCTGTGGACATTAGCCATCTGAGATGTGTCACCCTTTGGACGACATGAATTCCTAATTTTGAAAGCTTTCTTTCATGCCAAAATGGACCAAAAAATCAGATTCAGTAAGAATAACACTCCCACAATTCCACGCGTAAAACCCTAAAAGCATGCACCCTCTGGTTTCTACATCAGTGCCCCCATTTAGAGACTGTCACAAACCTCATTATAAAGCGCTGCTGCCTCATCCCCTTCAGCTCCAAGGGTTTGGGACCCAGGTTCTTGCGGTGAAGGAGATCCTCTGATGTACTGAGAATCACTTGAAATGGCCACTGCTTCCTGGGTGGAAGATTCTCGTCGTCACCGGAAGCGAGGACAAGAAACCCGCTGCGAGGCTGGGCTCCATTTTTAGGTTCGGTAGAGGTTCGGGTGTTCTCTTAGGCTTGGTACAGGTTCGGGAAAGTGGAATGGGGCGCGGAAACGCAAATTTGCTGTGGCCAATAGGAAGGCAGAAAAGAATTTGGACTGGACTTTTGACATAACGGCTTTTTTATTCCATCCGTACCAGAACATCGAAACTGATAAACGGCGGTTCTCAGAATCGTATAGCTACGGTTCTCAAAAAGGCACATAACCAGGGTTCCGCTATGTAATTGGGGCTCTCGGAAATTCTGAGAGATATATATATCACAGCAGATCTAAACTAATAATAATAGTAATAATTACAGAACCGGCCATATCTAACCTTCTGTGAAATTGGTGCTCGGCCGGTTATTTCATGAAATACACTGGTTCTTTGAGGCTTTTTGAACCGGGCTGAGGTTTGTTTGATTCTGGAAATTTTCCAAAAAACAGCAACCAGAGATTTTATTTTATTTTTTGGGAGTCCCAGCACAAATGGACGGAAATGCAACCAGAGGTTCTTTGATACTCAATTGTTATTTTTTAAAATCCTGGAACTGGAGGTTATAAGAAAAATTAGATAACAAGACAGGTTCAACCTAGCAACACTAAAAAAAGGAAAAGATTCCCTAATATGTGGAACCAAACCTTCAAATTTTCAAAGAAACCCAAACAGGAGGCTACCTTTCAAAAATCGGATAAGATTATGCCCAACCCTGGTTCAAACTAGAAACCGTTAAAATAACAAAAATTTCTTCAAATGCGGGGACCAAAAAAAGCCACCGGACTACCTAAGTTGTTATAGTGAGAAGAGACAAGAAGTGTATGGGTACGTCGCTCATTTATAGTAATCTTGAAGGGGCAACATTTCACTCTTGAAATGATCCCTGCCCCCCAAAAGTAGGGCCCAATCCAGCTCGCATCGTTTATTACTATGGGGGGTGAAGCCCCGGAAGCATGGCATAATTCCTTGGACCCAGGGTAGGTCCCAGGCATAAATGCCCTGCTACCAAATGCCTCCTAGTGTTAAATGAAATACCCACATCAATGAACATTTCGATAAATGAAATGGCCATTCCAATGTCCATCCTATTGTTCTTTTGTTTTTTAGGGCAATTGTGGGGGGCGAAGTTTAGCTTAGTTTTGAGCATGGCATGTGGGGGAATTGTATTTGAGAATGAATTTTACAAATTTTTACTAGTTTTTTCAACAGGTTTTTCTTTCCAGACGTATGAGGCTCCCATTGAGGGCATTATGGTTGTGAGCTCCCTACACCTCATTGGCTACTTGTCTTCTAAAGCTTTGAGTATGAAACCTACATTTAATTATGTTGTTTCAAAGCTCCGAATTCAAGCTGTTACCTTTGGGTTTCAAAAATTCTCTTGTTTGTCTTCTTAGGTTCTATGAGCATCTCCAGCAGTGTTGATATGTGATCCTGCACAGTAAAATTGGATGAAAAAAAGTCAAAATATGCTGGTTTGGCTAAAGAAAATGGTTTTCGCTCAACATACATGCACAGTTTGTGATGGCTTGTAAATGACACAGAATGATATCCACTTGCAAAAAAGAGTGTAATAAATTTGATCTAACTTTTGTTCAATGTTTATGATTGGTCGATCATAATAATTTGTCAAGGTGATTTGCTATTAGTAGTCCCCCACCTATTTACTGTCCCAATTTCAGTTTTATGGGTGAAAATGTAAAAAAATAAATAATCAAACTTAATTTACAACACAAAAATCCAATCAAAGATTGATGACGGGAAACAAAAAAGGAAGGCCAAAGAAAGACCAAAGGACACACAGCTTGAAGGAACCCAAAACATGCAGAGAACATACATGATGTCTCCAATGGTATCATGTGTGGTTATTTACTAATCTCCAAAGTTAAATGCATATCAAATGCGTCCAACTTGTGTCCACACTCACACATGAGAAGATTCAATGTTGAGGGCTCAATCAAATTGAAATGAAAACACAATGTTGAAATGAAAGTAGAATGTGCAATGTGAAACAAAGATATAGATGGCTTAACAATTAACCATAGCCTTGCCCCCTTGCCCAAACAAGAATGAATGTGGGCTTTAGATGCTAAAGAAATGGAATCATCTTCTAAAATAGACATAAAGGATGTGTCATGGTGGATGTCCATCAAATATACATGTAGCCTTGTGGTGTCAGTAATTGCCAAACTCTCAAAAGAAGGGTGGATCTCCCTAGCTACAGAAGGAAAGCCATCTCACACTACATGTAAACATGATTGAAGCAGGTGTGGAAGCCCCTCAACCTAAGAAACATACTCCTTCAATATGAGTTTGTCAAAAATACGAAATTTAATGCATAAATATAGAGCCACCAAAACCCAACTCTTTAGAAAAATAGATGCGGCACAATCCTCCATAGAAAAAAACCCTATACCACCAAAGCATATCGATAGTTGAACCTAGCGCCTCACTAAAGGGCTCTGAAAAGACTCCCATAATCTTAGACCCATAATGTCCCTACATACCCACATAACTCTCTTATCAAAACCTGCCAAAAAAAATAGGAATGAAAGAGAAAGAAGTACTATAATGTGAAATAAAAAGGTTGACGAACTACACATGAGGACAAAATGCCCAAAGTAACTTATGCATCTCCCAAAAAAAAAAATCGTCAATATGTGCCACATCTTGAGATTAAACCTTATCAAAAAAATGTATGGCAAAGTCCTAAGAACCCATTGGCACACCCAAAATGTGTAAGCCATGTGTGACCAAAATGCAACCCTAAGGAATTTATATGCTGGAAAGATCTCCAATGGATTTCAAAGCTTACACTTTGACACTTTGACCCTAAGCCCAACCAAGGGTAATTGGGTTGAAAGGTGGTCAAAAGCGCAGGTAATCTCACTCGTAGACCTTATCATGTGGGTATCGTTTGCTAGGGATGGAAAGACGCAATTAAAGGCCCACATGAGGTTTCTAGAAGAACTCAATAATGGGCCAAAGTAAATAAAGGACTTCCTAAGGGGTCACCCTACCTTATGCCTAAAGATGACTCAATATGGTGACCCCTTCCACATGTTACCCATGCTGGTAGTAAAGAAAAAAATGAACACCATAAAACAACATAATAAAGGGGACAATGTTCGCCAAAGGCCCTCAGGCATCACACAACTCTCTAAAAATAGCAACTCAAAAAACGTTATTTAAAACATTTTTAACATCAATTCACATCACAACCCAATCAAGGTGTAAGTCAAAGAAGGTTTAGATGCCAAAAGGGATGGCCTCATAGCCTCGAAGGTTTGAAACTCCAAATTGATTGGGGGATAGGTGCTCATGAAATGGCCCTTAAAGTTGTAGGACAATGGAACAATTAATAAGTTGAAAAAACACCTCGCATGTGGTAATAGGACAAAAACCACCAATGTCCTTTGCCATTGCCAACAATTTGTTAGCCCATAGCACTAAGGCCATCGACCTAGGGATATCCCCACGAACAATAATGGCAGTAGCTTGGAATAATTTTGAAAACCTTAAGGATGGGTCTTCAAGTATGAAGCATCTTGAAATATGCTCATATACCATCCTAGAAAGGCCACCCGAAAACAAATAGGGAGCAATGGCTAACGCTTGCGCGAACAGAGTCCTATCTAGAACAAAAGTGTGTTCAAACTGATAGTCAAAATTAGGAAGAAGGACAAGGTCTAAAAGAAGGGGGTGCAATTGGCGTATAGTAGCAAAAGTGTCATCCGAAGGAATAGTTAGTGTCATGGGCTAAAGAACCTTAACAACACCACTAAACTCGCTAACTCTCTTTAAAGTTAGACATTGGCGAAAATGAGTGGTCGAAGAATCTTCTCATGAATGGTGAACTATGCACATGAAGCACGTGAAGACTCCTCCTAAAGAAAAGACCAATTGCCTGCCACAAACCTCTTGAGGCAAGCAAAAACCTTTCATTGATATGAACAACCTCTTCAAATATAGCGTAAACACCAATAGGGCAATAGGAGGAAAAGGAACCATTTTAACTCATCCGTTAGGTTTCGCAATTTAATCAAAGGGTAAACAAAAAGCTTTCCTTACATCGTCTTGGATGGCTCAAAGGATCTTATAAAATAAACGAAGGCATGCAAAATGAGACTCAACCAGCCCCAAAATGGAGCTAGGTTGAACCTGAAGCCAAACCCCAAAAGTAAAAGAAATAGAACCAAGGAGAAACACAAAAGGGGAGGACACCTACAAAGATAAAATAGTTTGGCTAGCTTGGGAAACAAGACTAACAGGAAGGTGAACACTCTTGACATGCCTTGAGAGGCCGCCTAAAGTGTAAAAGCCAAAACAATGAGGACAAGGGGTATCTCAAACCAACAGGGGACGTAAAGAAGGAACCATTCAAAAAAAAATTACACCCAAAACCCCTAGGAAGCAAAACCCAAGCACCCCCCCCCCTCCCCAAAAAACCCTCCAGAACCCTTAAGAAACAAAAGTTCAAGCAAACCTACCCCCCACCCCAAAAAAAAAGGAGGACAAAAACTTTTCTACCATTGCAGGAGCTTACCAATGATGGCAAGCCTAGTCGTTATAGGAGCACAACAACTTTGATCTCTTACAAACTACACGTTCCCGTCATCTACAGGTTCGGATCCCTAATTTTTGTGATAAACCACCAGGAAGAAGTTGTGTTAGACTCTTCCGTCCTTCGTGCAATTCAACCATGGCTCCTCTCAGCCATGGAGCTGTTGGGTTCTTTGTCTTATTTCGTTCTCATGGGTTGCCATCACCTAGTCTCGCTACACATTTTGGCACTTCATACTCCAACTTTCTAACCAACTGATTTTGCAGGTCTTTCCTTCATTGAGTAACAAGGCTTTCTCTTTTCAAACCATGTTAATCCCCTAAACACACATATATCAAACTTTCATTCACAAAACTATGTGTGGTTCATTAATAATTTTTCAACCAAACTTGGATGTGAAAAATATTTTCACAAGGTCACATACTGAAAACCATTGGAGATGCTCTAAGGGCATGAAAAAAAATGGCACTTATTACAAGTGAAATATTTTTTATTTTGTATGGTGAGCATCACAAAATATGCCATTAAATTTATGAGAATTGTTTAAGGTTCCTTAAATTGCACAAATCATGTACTTAGGTGTTCATAATTCACACCATGAAAGTTTTTTGGGCCTTGCCTTCATAGGGACAAAGCCTATCACATTGGATCCAACCTTTGGAAATTTTACTTTATTAGAACTAGTTTCACATTAGGTGAACCAGTTTCTTTGATGAAAATGTTTAGAGTGTTTAAATTTGAATGGATTTTTTTGGTGTTCAAAGTGTCGACACAATAGGTAAACACGCAACATCTCATCTATTGGCAAGGCTTGAGTTTTGTGATGTCTTGTTTTGGAAAACAAGTTGAATGAAAATTTTGTAGTTTAAAATATAATGGCATTTTATTGGTAGTTTTCAAGACATTAAAAAAACGGTTTTATTATATGAAAGTTTTCAAAAATATTATTATGTTATAGGTGCCTAAAAGATTGAATGTCATCCTAAGCAAAGATCTTCCTTTAGCAATATCTTTGTCACATAAGACCTATTGAGTGTGAAAATAATTTTGTATTAGAATTTCTTTCAAATGCATAACCTATGTTTAAGTATTTTATGACTTGCATAACACAAAAAATGGAAATTTGGTAGTTGGTTGGTGGTACATCACATCTTACAAGGCACATTTAGATAACAAAATGGAAATTCTTGTTTGTAATTTCATTAGTTTCTTTAGCTACATGTTCAAGTGTTTATAACAAAAATTAGGAATGGGATACGTGCATTAGATTGCAATATGGTATTTCTTCAGAAGGCATGGAAACATAAATCAAGTAGATATTGACATACATTGAAATATCTGGCAAAACATGAATGAGTGTGCCTATAATGCACATGTATTTCAATTGTTATAAATGGCTTCATAATGTGATGGTTAAATGGCTTCTTGCAGTGGATCTAATTGAGAAAGTTATTGATCTACCAATTAATAATGTGATTAATTTAAAATAAAGACAAATTATAAAAAAAACTAGTTGAAGATTGGTTATAAAACAATATTTCTTTTCACAACCTTGTTCTAAGTTTTTGCAAACAAGCTTATGATTCTAAATTTAAGTTTCAATTTTGAACTTTTGAAATAAGGTTTTTCTTTTGTTAGTTCCTTTTGCAATAAACTTTTTAAATGAACTTCTTTTGTGAAATTTGTGAACGCTAAGCAATGTGAGGTCAAATTTGAGTGGAGTGTTTGGAATCAAGTAAGGTTACAAATGTTTTTTTTTTGGAATTTTGACTTTCGAGAGAAGGTTTCCTCTCCAATGTGGTTTTTTTTTTAATAAATGATTTTTTAAAAATGAGGTTTAGTCTTTTCATCTGAGATGGTGTTCATATCCACCGCATCAAATGAAGAAGATGAAATGTTTTATGATTGTTCTATTGAAGACCACACATGTTAGTAATGTTTTTTCCTTTCATCGTGATAATATTGTGTGTTTGCTTATATGTTTTGTTAGATCATATAAACCCTAACAACTTCATGGCTTGCAAAATCTTTAGAAAAAATCAAAACTTTTCCTCCAACCACATTAAAATATGAAGTGCCTTTTACCTTAAAAGTCATAAATTATAAACCACCATTAAAAGCAGGATTTCCAAAGCTTTTGACCCCAAAACCCATAGACCAAAAATTTGAATACAAGAACCCCAACCATCTATTCTTTGTTCTCATAAATGTGTTTGTCATTCAACAAATTCTAACTTGTTTGCCCATGTACTCTATGATGATGTGGCAACTTTCAAAAACATACAAATCTTGGTACAAGGTTGCGGGTGAAATTGTGGCTTAGAATATGTTCGAGATTATGAAAACTAACATGTCTTACCACCAAATAATTCAAATTTGAGGACTTACAAGGTGTTTGTTTAAAGCCCAATTCCAACTTAAATTGAAATGCTTGAAAATGTTACTTTTTAGATAAATGAATTACTAGAGCTAAATGATTTCCAAAATAAATTTTTGTATAATCAAATTATGTATTATTTAAACTTAAATTTGTTTGGTGATCTTCTTTCGAAGTTTTGATGAAACAAAGCTTAATCCCACAAATCAAGGTGGCTTTCCTTCTAATTTTTATTATGACATGGTCATTTAAACCCTTTTGGTGGGTCATTTAAAAAAAAATTTGGTGAAACAAACCAAAATATGGCATTTGCACATGGTGATCTTAATGGTTTTGATTTCCAATGACCAATTCTAGTGATTGGTTTAGAATCCATAAATAGTTTTGGTGGATATGTTTTGGTTTTTTCATTCAAGTTGAATGTGAATGTTGTGTGTGTGGGTTTTTCAAAAAATATGGCAAGTTTTTCAAACGTGAGCCGGTGAGTTAATTGTAGAAACCTGAGTGTCGAACCCAATTATTTTGTAGAAGGCAAAACAACCCGACCATAACAAGGCGTTTTGGCAAATTGTGGGATTTTTACAATTTAACACACTTATTGTAACATATAACCTTTACTTTATGGCTTATAGCATTGACCAAAATAATTAAATCAATTGATCCCAAATGCCATGTGGAAATCCATCTATTATGATTACTTCAAGGTTACTTTTAGGCCCAATTTATTGAGGAAATTTTGAAGGAATGTCTATTAAAAAATTTGAAGGAATTAAAAATGAGCAATTACAATGAAAAGGATTCATAATGAACCACGTTGCAATGTGATTCAAGGTTTTTGAACAATTGAAAACCATTCAAGGGCAAGTAAACCATAAATGTTTAAGAGGTGACAAAATTTCATCAATCTCACACCCATAACTTTAACCCTATTCTTAGCTTTAACTTTAACCATAGTCCTCCCCATGATGATTCAAATGTAGTGTCTTTGGACCTTATCCTTATGACCACCTTGTCAAAATGCAAGGCCCTAAAACAAAACTAAACAAAGGGAAGATATCAACAGTGAACTTCAAGAACATGGCAACTATGGCAATTAGATTTTCCTTTGCATCCAATGTCCATGATGCCTTTTTATTAAACAAAATGGGCATCAACCACGAGAGGAAGAACAAAGTAAAAGTTAGTAATTTGAAGATGGTTAAACATGTTGAAATGACTTTAAAAGAGGAATTTAGAACAAAAGTTAAAACAAATCTAAAATTGTAGTTAATGTATTGATGTATTATTTTATGTAATTTAAAATCTACATAAAATTTAAACCCTAAACCCTAAATTCAAACTTTATGCACCAATTCAGACCATAAACCATAATAACAACCCCTAAAACCTTAATTTAAAACCTTAGCCTTAAACTCAAACCTTAAAACCTTTAACCCTAAATTTACACCTTTAACTATAATTTCAAAAAATTTAATTTTAATTTTAACTATAAGTTTGAATCTAAACCTTAAAACATTAATAACAAACTCTAACACCCAAGTTTTAGACATTAATCCTAAATCCAAAACTTAAAACCTAAACCCTAAATCTAGACTTTAAATTTTAATTTCAAACTTTAACCCTAAACCTTAAAGCCCAACATAAACTCTACTCTCAAACCTTGAACCCTAAAAATCATACTTTCAAGCTAACCCTAAAATCATTTAAATTTTTTATCATGCAACTTTCAAAAGTAAAAATGCTCGCATGTGAACTTAATGTGGGAGGTAATTACTAGCATTATTTAAATTGTTAGTTTTATGAACTTTGTCAATGTGAAATTATCATACAATTAACAACCACAACACTGTCATTATTCATGTGTCATTTTCATATTCAATAATGTTGTGTTAAATTAACACGAAATCCATGCATGACATATTTCATACCAATGTAATGTTGGAATAATGCACAACAATATTCCCATAATATTAACATTCAATAAATGCACGAGGATTTAATGTAACTCACATCAATTAAATGCCCCGTATTGTGTCTATGTTATTATGGCATATATTTGTGTCCTTACATATTTTGCACAAAATTTAGCACAATTATTACTTAGACCTTTAGAAATTTTATGCATTTTTCAAACAATACATAAATTGTAAAAGATTGAAAGACAAATAATTGAAAGTTGTTGTTGGAGTAGCTACCACATGGATGTTGCCTCTTGATTGCTTTAAATTCCTTGCAACACACCTACATATGTAAACAATCACATTTATAGTATAGACATATGCCACCAAATCATTGGATTCTTGAACTAAACATCATATCGAATTTTGTTCACTCAATCACATTGCTCAACATTTTTTTCCAATTTCTCATGTATAAATAGTCAAAATGAATTATCCTAAACTTGTTGTGTAGTTTCACATGCCACAAGACACCACAAACACAATGTCCTTGAATTTTGGATCCTATTTCAATTCTTACTTAATTTCAAATTTTGTAAGCATTTTTTATCGAAGAAGTTGAGTTGGTTGGCTATGTACAAGAATAGGTGGGAATTAAATAATGGATATTTGAAGTGGTCACTCTTCAAGTTTTTCATGCTTAGGGTTGCCCAACTTAGCTTATAGTTCATCATGCATTATAATATTATAAAGGTCATATGCAACACTAAAACTATACATTTTTGTCCTTCAAAACCCTTGGTATGACAAAAATGTATTATTTCAAGGTTCACAAATCTAACTTATTTAAAACTTTTCATTACACAAAATACATAAAATATCAATCATACTTTGCAATTAACAAACTATCACACAAGGAAAGACCTTGAAAATAAAAATTGAATAAGCAATTGACATTTCATAAACCTCATTTATATTAGTAGTTGTACTAATGGGGGTGGACAATGCCTCCTAAATCTATTTCATGTATCAACTTGCTCATTGATTTCATCTATTGTCTTATCCAATTAATGTCATCTATGTTTTGAAACTTGCAAAAGACATTTCAATTATGTATAATGAAAAAACAACCTCATGTGTGTAGTAGTACTCACAAAATGTTCACATGAATTCAAGCACATATGTTTTAAAACCTCCAAAATTGTTAATATACACACCTATGAAATTGGGTTGGAAAAAATCCATGGTAAAATGTAAGATGTAGCCAATGTATTAGTTGTAACAAAACACAAGCAAATATAACAACAATAGGGGCCTAATCCTAACCTTGTGAATGTCACCCAAAGTCTTATTGAATGAACACCTAACCACAATGTTGGTTAATTCAACCAACAAGTGGGTTCATCTTTAATCCCTAAAATGAAACTCAAAGTTTCAAAGTAACACAACAACAACACATGGTGACCATATTTTCAAAATGTAAGACTAAATGAAAAATACCCATTAACATTGGTGATGTGACCATGTCCATCATGTTTTTCTACACTACATAAAAAACCACAAATCCATGGGTGAGGAGTTAGCAAAGAATGTTACCATTGAAAGTGTACAACACAAAATTTGCTTATTGAAAAATGTGGAGAATTTTTGCAAGTTTGTTTTTAGCTTTCGTAAATTTTTTTTCTTGATTGACTTGTCAAATCATCTATTAAATGGTGTAATACCTTTGTAGATGCCTTGGAAAAGTATAAAAACATTAGAGTTTTAAAGGCCATGAACACTTCTATTTTTTGGGATTTATCATGTGATTGTCAACAATTGGACAATGTTCTTAATTGTTAAAATTCATTATGATAAAAAATGGATTATAGGACTATATGATTGCATTTATAATTGTATGTGTCAAATGTGATTACTTGATTATGTAGTTCAAATGTTCACATTGCTTACACCATGAATTATATCCATGCCCCAATCACAAATGCCATTAAGATTGTTGTCTTGATTATTATATCACATTCAACAATTACATGGAAAAGTATCCAATGGTTCAAATTGAACAACATTATTAGCGGATTATATTATTATGATAAAATAATTAATAATGATAACCCATGAAACGTTGACATGTGGTAAACAAGGCAATGGCCAACACCAACACATGTTAATACATAGTATAACCATGTGCATCAATATGATATATTATATTATATTTATATCAACTATCATGATTTGGTCATGTAGCTACTCATCAACTAATCATGTTTAACCATGTGTCAACATAGGGCATCCCAAATTTTTTTGTTTCGCTTCAATGTGAACACATGTTAAAAGCAAAACCAATGAAATGATGACATTTGTCACCATAACAAATGGACACGTATTTAAATTTAAGCTAAGTTTTTTTCACGAATAATTTCAATGTAACCAATAACATGTTGACACACGTAGTTTGTGGCTAATCATGTTTAGCCATGTCTCAATGTGAAAACATCCCAATTTGTTTGGTTTCAACTTGAATGTGAATAGGTGAAGAGGAGAACTAATCAGTTATGGTGACATGTATTACATTAGCAAATAGCCACGTACCTTCTAGGTGAGTATTTTTCATAAATAATTTGAGTACAAGCAATAACATGTTGGCACATGACATTTTACGATTAATCAAAATGAATTATTTGGGTTTCATTTTTGGATGAAGGTTAGGGTTTTGTTAAGTAATCAATTACAATGTGCCATGTTTTTTTCTTGTGTTGGTGGGAAAAATTTAAGGTTTCAACTTTAATTTTGGGGGCTATAAATTAGTATCACATCTCATTTTTTGAGTAATTTATAAAGTTTATAAGTTTATAAGTTCCATAAATCTATATCAGGGTTCCATAAATAAGGTTTAAATTTCAATATTGAAATGAATCAACATTTACCATGTGACAACCTTTGATTAATGGAAAATGTTTTATTTGGTTTCATCCCAAATTAGGGTTAATGTTCCAAATTAATAAAACATGTCAACTTGTGATGGGACAAAATGTTAATGTTTATGCCTCCTTTTTTACCTACATATTATTGACACATGTCAATTTTCCATTTGTTGGAATATACATTAAGATTTAATTGGGTTTTAGAGTTAGGGCTAAGGTACATGTTAAAAGATTATTGGCTATTGCCATGTGTTTGTCTTCCAATGGAATTTTTTAGGGTTTTGATGTGAATTTAGGGTTTGGTTGTTGGCCTATGAATTATTACCACATGTACAATTAACATTTAAAGCAAAAATAGGTTGGGTTGGGGTTAAGGTTTCAATTATAGTTAATAGTTAATTAGGGTTAATGGTTTAGGTTTTTAATTTGTAAATAAACTTATGTTTTTCCTACCCATGCAAGGTCTACCAAATCTATAATTGGACCATGGTTTCAAAAGTCCCTCATAAAACAATGTTGAAATTATGTATACAAAATTTGATTACAACAAAAATTTTAGCCATGAATTTTTTATTTTATGATTTTTCAAAATGTTATTAACGCATTTCCCATGCCTTTTGAACGAATTATAATTTATCACAACATTAACCAACTTGTAATCCTAAGCCCATTGGTACCTTGTTGATGTTGGACCTAGCTTGTTTAAAAAACTTTCTTGACCAAATGATGATAACCCTTTCTATGTCTTTTAATTTTTGAACAAAAGCATCTCTTGTTAATTTAAGAAATGGCACTATAGCATTGGACATAAACACATTTCCTATTTGTATTATATTATCGAATTATCTTTAAGCACACTATTGTTTTTGATTTTGTGGCAATTCTTTCTAGCTATTGCAACCCTAGCCTTGGGCTTGCGACCAAGGCAAAAGGCTTGCAAGGGTGTGGCCCAAGACTAAACCTAGGAGTCGCATTCTCATGCCCCCGGGAGTGCAAAAAAGTGTGAGGGAAAGAACCCTCACACTCCCAAGTGAACTCCTATGTTGGGAGTTGGAGTCCCGATGGATTCCTGAATGTTCAGAAAGTGATTGCAAGGGTCAAAACCTAATGGTTTGAGGAGTTCTTTATACCATTGGAAAGTTATTGAAACTTAAATGTTTGAAATGAGCTCGCATGACCCATTTGGACATCTGAAACACAAGTTATGGCCAAAAGAAGGGCCGGGAATCAAATTGGCAGTTTGACTCCCGACCATTAAAAATCAGAAATCACCCCGATTTCCTTTTGTGCAGGTGGCGTGCCACATATTGTTGGAAAGCTCTTGAGGAGGGCCACAACTTTTTTTTAAACGTCATCTTAATCGAAGGTTTTCACACAAAGTTATGAGGCCCCAAAGTCATGGGAGTCCCAACTTTGGCAATTTCGGGACTCCCACTTGGGAGTCCCAGGACAAAAAGCCATTTGGATGTGGGCTTCATGGAGAGACACATAATCTTATATATTAATTCACTTAGTCCGTCCATCCGTCTTTTACTTATCTCTTACTTCTTTCGATTCCTGGCCCCTTCCATAAGTGTGTTTGTCTGTTACTTCTTTACTGACCGAGTCTCGAGTCCCGAGTCCCAACCAATCCGGGTCCCAAGTCCCAATGCTTAGGTATTTACTAGGGTGCCTGCGGTCAAAGAGCCGAACGGTAAAAAAAAACCTGGCGCGAGTCGGGCGGCGCCCAGGTGTGTGGAACCACGGGAGTAAGTATTAAACCAGGGCGGTGACGAAGCCTGGTCTCCCCACGAAGACCCAGGTCCCGAGCCATAAACCAAGCTCTTTGCCACGAGTGGACCGGAATAGGGCTGGTGTGTTTCCGGGGGCTGTCGCCGACACCAGCCTGGGTACCCGAGCTCGGTCGTCTCTTTCCTTTCTTTCTGTAGCTCGAGAAGGGAAGGGGCTGGGCACGGGCGGATTGTGTCCGAACGTCACATTATATATTATAACTAGTATATTATAAAGGGAAAGGTGGTGGCTTCCCTCAAGTCCGGGCCGTGGTGAGTCTTGTGAGTCTAAGTTTGCCCGTGGTTCGTCCTAGCACCAAAAGTGCTTCAATTATGCATTAACCACCTTGTATTGGTTTTGTGCAGGTCCATGTGAATAGTTGATGTTTGTCACTATTCCTAGTCCCATTTCGGAGCTCCAACACGCCCCTTTACCCCTTAAAGTGCTACAAGCCAGGGAGCGTGCCTTAACTCTTTGCTTTTTCGTTGTCTTCAATTTGGACTCACATTTGAGTCCATTAAGGAACTTGGGGATGCGTCACTAGCAATGGAACAACATGAACCTTAAACTATGATGAAAAATTTAATATACATCCAAAATGGGATGAAAAATCCAACAACCAAATGAAAAAAAAGGGATGAAAAGTTTGGTTTTTTATGAACATTTTAAAGTTTAGAATCAAATGGATGAAAATTGAATGATGTGGATCAATATTTTGGATGATATTTTTGGATAAATAATTTGGATGATATTTTGCAAATGTCATTTTAACATGAATTGGGTACGAACCTTTAAGGCCAAAACCAAAGTTATACACAATTATAATTTTATTACATGTATTCATGTTATATTTTAACTACTAATGTGCAATAGATAGTTTTATCGCATTTGGTTCATGCATTGACTTGAGGAAGACACGCATGTTCACACATAATAATGACCAAAACCAATTTATCAAAATTCAAAACAACTTCAACCATTTCAATGCATTGGGCACCATACCAAAATTATAACCCATAAAACTCATGTACTAAAGTTGATTTCACTTCTTCGAGTGCATAAATTTTGTCCTTCAAATGCTTATGCCATGCATCCCACTATTTAAAGTTGACTTTCAAAACCTTTAAAAATATCTTAAACTTTTAGCACAATTGTGCCATGCATTATTGTTGGTTTTCACAAGTTGTGAATATGTGTATCAAGAATATGAAATTTTGTAAACATCTTCATGTGAAATAAATATTGCTACTAGTTGTGATTTTTTTGTATGACCACCATACAAATTCATGGGATGTTGTAGCTGCATGGAAATTGTGTGTAGGCAATATGAAACTAGAAAATGACATTTAAAATATGAATACCATTCATTACCAAATCATAGCTAAGTTTGTGATGTTGTGTGCTAAAATGAAAATGAAAAGGAAACTTTAAGCTGAATTATCTTTTATATCATCCCCATGAGCCCATATGACCTAAAATTTTGCCTCCTACCTAGTCTTCATTTAATTCCACACCTTTGGGGCTGATTTTTTTTGTTTACCCACCTTATTTACATTTTAACTAAAACCCTTAATCACATTTTTTAATAGCATGTTATTTAAACTTTACATCAACCTTACCCAAAACTTTAAAAATAAAACTTTAAGCACTAAAACCCCAACCTTAAACCTAATCCTAATCCTAATTTCTAATAATGAATGCATAATTTAAAAACTAAACCCTGAAAATTAAACCTTACAATCTCAAGGTTGAAACCCCCAAAAGTTAACCCAAAAACTTGAGTCTTAGAAAACCCAATAGAATTTTTTTAATTAAATCATAAAATATCAAATCTTAAACCCTAAAAAAGCAAAACAAAAATCCTAAAATACCAAATCCTAAACCCCAAAAATTAACCTTAAAACTTAAACCTTAAAATCTTGAATCCAAAACTTCAAAAGCTAAACTCTAAAACTTAAAAACCAAAAACGATCAAACAAAAATGTAAAAAATAAAACCTAAAATTTCAAATCATAAATGTCAAAAGTTAAACCCTAAATAAATCAAACACAAATTTTTTAAAAAAAATTTTAAACTTTCAAATCTTAAACCTCAAAAATTAAACCTTAAAAATATTGAACATAAACCTTAAAAACTAAAAATTTCAAATCTTAAACCCCAAAACTAAATCATAAAAAACCAAACACAAACCCTATAACTTAAGTTTTAAAAACAAAAACTCAAAACCCTAACCTATAGCATATAACCCCTATTAGCCCATAGGCCATAACATCATGTAACCAATAACTTATTACCATATAACCCATAGGTTGTATAACCATATCACGCATAGGCATAATAATTATAAAGCCATAAAGCTTGGAGGGATGTTTCCATGGTATGATGTATCAATTTTGTGTCAAAATTAGAAATACATATAATATCAAAAGTAGTAAGATGTAAAATTTCACTCATTTTGAATTCTTTTTAAAATCGTATTAAATTGATTTGGGCTTTAAAAATAATACCAATTATATAAACCATGAATATGAAATTGATTCATAATTGTGCCTTTGCGTAAATGTACACCAATAATTTTATAAATGTCATTTTAAACACCCTATTTAACACCACAATACTAATTTTTATTAATTTTAAATTTCCACTTTATTTTGTAAAATTATAAAGACAACATCTAACCCAATTATATCTTTAATGGAAGAGCATTTTACACCTTAAAAGTATCATAATCATCAACTTTATAATAACATAATGTATTAATGAGTATTTTTAAATAATTTAATACAAACTTTTTGACTTTATGACAGATTGAAAATTTTGATGTGGAAGATTATTCATTATTTTTTTATTAATATGTGCAAAGTTTCATCGACAAATTTCCATTAAAACTAATATTTTTGTCCTTTTTTTACATTGTAAACAATACTACAAAATGTGAGTGTAGTTCGCTAATCCCCGTTCACTAGATGAGTGAATTCACTCAAAATCCAATGAAATCATTTAACATATGGGGACAACTTTTGTTGTAGTGAGTGTTTGTGACACATTGTTGCAAATTAAAGATGTATTCCAATTGACAATTAAATCGTTGATATATGCACCAATTTCACAACATTATAACATTTCCATATAAAAAAACCTTTTCCAAATACTTGTAGAGACACATAACAAATGTGTTGTAACAAAACATGTCAAATTGTGACTATTTTTTATTTACACTATACCATGGAAACACTCATAGGCCATATAAAACTATGGGTTTTATATAACACACCATGTTGGTTATATATGCCATATAGGTTCTATGGCTATTTGGCCATATAAATTAATATAACCATATAACCAAAATATAGCCATATAGTCCAAATCTTATATAGTTTAATATAAAGTGTTTGGCGCTTTCTTCTTTGTGCATGTTTACATAGTTCAGTTCCTTTTATTCTAAGCTTATGCTCCTTGTTTGTCAACTTATCATGCCTATAATTAGATGACAAAGGAAATATACAAGAAAATAAAAAACAAAGCACAATACATAAAGATTTTAAATATGATAAGTCTCCTATAAATTTGAAAATGAAAAAATGAAAATAGGAAATAAAAAATAAAATAAAAATGTTTTTAACTTTAGTTTGGGGGGAGCTTTTCCTAATTATGTTGGGTAATAAAATGGGTTTTACTCTTACCAAAATGATCCTTTATGTTTTGTTCATAGAACATATGAATCCCCTAAAATGTATATGAACTAAAACCAATAATAGAAAGGTAAAAATAGGTATTATAATATCATGAAAAGAAGGAACACATATGATAACAATTCTACTTACCAACCATTGAAATAGTATGGGTGTTGTTGTGCCACCAAACACAATGCCATATAAAATATAATCATATAACAAAAATATAGCCATATAGTCCAAAATTTATATAATTTAATATAGTTCAGTATCTCAATCATCACAAACTTAACATCTCACGATTGAGTAATGAAAATCGTGCAAAATTAGTTCATTCATAATTTGTATGTTTTACACATTGATATTGTGCATTGAAAACACAAATTTATAGGAAGATGTGAAATTTGTTTAACATTCGTTCATTTATAGGTTTGTAATTCATACATCAACACATTTACCCATGTGTCAAACATGTTTCCAACGCATTATATTTGTGTGTAAAATGTACAAACCTATGGATGAACAAACTTTGCGTGATTTTCAATATTAATTCGTCATATGTTAAATTTGTGATTTTAATGGCTAATAAAGCCAAGATGGCATGGGTTTTAAAAAAATAATTATTAACTTTTTTCACCATGAAGTGGAAGGCTATGAATGTTAAAAATGATTATGGAATTTATTTTGAACAAAATTTCCTTACTTAAATAGTATGAATCTTCAATTATTTGGTTATCCTACACATGTTAATAATCATTTATGTTAAACAAAAATTAGTATATATTTTGGTTACATGGTGGGATATAAATGTAATTAATTAATTACATAAGAATGATAATAATAACATTGGTGATTGAATTCATTAATATATACACACAAATATGCTTTTGTAAATGGTTGATGTCTCCTCGACATTTGAATTTTTTTTATACATATGAAAGATATCCCAGTTCATTCATATTTTGTACAAAAAATTATTGTTTAACTAATAACATTTCATTTAGAGAAATCTAAACTTTGGGATCATTATTTTCCGTGAGTAATGTGAGTTTGAATGTTCATGTGAAAGGGCCTCTATTGAGTGTGAATGAGAGAGAAATGAGACATGAAATTGAGGAATGGAAATATGTTCAACATGGAACTAGTAAAATTGTTTTGGTGGGATGTGGCCATCATATCCCATTATCTCATGCTCAATTTTTAGGACCTTGTCTTGTTTAAAATGGAATAAAGAAAAGCAAGATGAAGACAAACATGGACATGTCCAAAATGTGTTGGATGCTAGGGGGCTTTTTAATAGTTGAAAAACACATTACTTTGATTTATATTCACAATGGAAAATTATATTCCTTTCATCCATTATTGGCCCTTTCAAGCTTTAGGTGGTACTTGGTTTGTTTTTATATATAGTACATGACAAGAATAAACAACTATGCCAGAAGAGGCTATGTCCATATTGAATATGTGTTGTGTATTATTTCCATTTAAATATATGATGTTGGTTGATGGTTGAACATTGGAATGGTGTTTGGTAACTTTTTTGTATGTTGTGTACATTAGTTTATGGAAATAAGGCTAATATGTTTTGGTGACTCCAACTTTATGTTCATTACTTGTAATGTTTGTCCATATGTGGTCTAATTGGAAGTTGCAAGCTTTTGTGATACTTTGTTGAAATTAAGATTTGAAGTTAACGTGTGCATGAGTTTGCATAATGCTTATACATTGGTGATTATATTAATGTATGTTAAAATATATATGTTAAAATCTTGTAATATGATTGCAAGGCAATTATTTGGTGATGATGTGATAAGGATTTCAAGTTCTTTGAGGAATGTAATAACTTGAATGATTAAAATAAGCACATTATGTGGATTTCTTTTCTTGTGTATGGATTAAGGGTGTTGCTCATGGGTTAATTGCTTTTGTTTTTGTGTTGGTTGGAATTCATTTTAGGGTTATATGTGGTTTGGGTGCATTCACAATAAATGTATTCATTATTTGGTTTTTATTGTTTTAAGGTTTACAATTATATAATGTTGTGAGTTTTTATTTTTTTAATATGATAATGGTTTTAATATGTTATGCGAACATGCCGTGGAATAATTTAAAATGAATATTGTGAATATAAAATACCAGAGTACTCAATTGATTTGGTAACAATGTGCCTAATAAATAATAAAATATTTTGCTATTTAGCATTATCTAAATAATGAAGGTAATTTCATTTAGATTTTTGGCATGGCATGCATGCATGCATTTTTCTAAATTAATTAATGCTTAACCATGCTAGGTATTATAATATTCAAAAGCACAAGCACTTTACAAGTGTTATTGTTGTTATTTTTTAATTTTTAAATGACTTGAAATTTTATGAAAGTGACATAATCATGTACAATAATTATCCACCCCTTTATACAATAACATAATTTGTTGTTTTGTGTCATGAATATTTTTAGCCATTCTAAAAATCATGGATTAAAAACCCATTGCCTTTTGTGACCCATTTTAGTTTGCTACATCATCTTGACAAACAAATTCACTACTTTTTCAGCAATCACTTAAATGCTTTTTGAAATTACATTTTAAAATATAATTTAATAATACGAGAACCATATACTATTATTATTTCTTAAATAATTTACTTCCATATAGTTACACGATAAATATTTTATATTCTAATGCACATAATATGTAAATAACATGGAGAATAATACCAAATGTAACATTGTAGTCACATATGAAATGTGGCAATTCATATCATAGTTTGAATGACTCATTTCCATCACAACAATCAAACTCTAAAAATCTATGTACATGCCACATCTACCATGTGTAGAGGACTATGTTTGATTTGAGTAAAGTGACAATTCTTCTTAGTCATAAGAACATACTTAATTTTCATGTAAGTCAAAATGGACATAGTAAGTCATTTTAGACTAGTAACCTCAATTTCACATTTTTATTTGGTCACAATGCTAGTAGCCTAAAAATCATGGTTTTGTAATAATGATGTAGCCATATGAGGCCAAATGACTATGATTGACAAACAAAATGTGGTTTGAGGTCTAGTTTTTGGGGGAGGAGATTGTTTGATTTCTTGAAATTTTCAAAGCAAATTAGTTGTAAGGTGTTATGCATTTAAAAAAAGATGTGTAGTAACTTTCAATTGTTTATTTTCTTTCCTATAAATTTAAAAATTAAAAATTAAAAATAAAGAAATAACTAAATAAAAAAATCCAATTTTCTTGAAATTATGGTGATTTAAAACCTTAAATCTAGGACCATGTGACATGTGGGACTTTGAGAAAAAAGCCTTTGGAATCTTTTATTTTCATTTGAAAATTCACTTTATCTGAAAATCCAACATTCTTAGATTTCAGTGTTGCACATTCATTTCTACCGAATCTAAAGAAAAGTTAACTTTTGAGGTTTTTGTCCCTTGAGAACTATTTTCACTTTTTTTTTATTCCTTGTTTTTAAATTTCTTTATTACCTATTTTTAGTTTTTCACTCTTGCAAAAGTAACTTTTATTTCTTGATTGTTTCTACTTTTTACGTTTACATTTTCCAACAACATTTTCCTGCACTTGCTTTTTATTTACCATTGTTACCGTTATCAACCTTTTTATTTTCGGTTTCTTTTTTATTACTCGTTTTTTTGATCTTTTACCATGATTCTCTCTTTACTTTATTTTTGGGGTGATTTTGTACTTACTGTTTTTGACCTTTACCCTGATTTTCTTACTTTACTTTTTCAATTTCCTGGTTGTTTGTTTCTGGTCTTTTACCATGATTCTCTCTTCACTTTTTTTTTGGGGAGGATTTTGTACTTACTGTTTTTTACCTTTACCCTGACTTTCTTACTTTACTTTTTCAATTTTTTGTGCTTGTTTTGTTCTCACTGTTTTTGTCTTTTTCCATGGTTTTTTTTACTTTTACTTTTTAAACTTTCAGGTTGTGTGGCAAGTTGCATTTACTGTTTTAAAGTTTTACCATGATTATTTACTTTTAATTTGAAATTTTCAGTGCATTTTGTAATAACTACTGTTTTTGGCTCTTATAATGAATTTTTTAACCTTCTGTTCTAAAAACTTTTCTGGTTGTTTTGTACCTATTAGAGTTATCTGTAAAGTAACCCTCTCTTCGCCTTGTCTTTGGGCCTCCTTTCACCCCCTATCTTCTCTTTCAGTGGTATCGGCGAAGTAAAGACATTTTAATAAATCTTCAGCATGAAATGCTGCAACTCAGTATGAAATGCTGATACCACTCAGCATTTAATGCACAAGGTTCGAGACTAATTATAATAGTTGTACAGTTAGGAGGAGTGAAAACATATGTAGCAGCAGTGGAGGCGTTCAGGAGAAAAGAAAGACAGGGTGTGAAACTCAGTTTACCACCAAAATTGATGGTTTTTTTTCTTAGTTTCATCCCCCGTTGAATGCTAATGTACTTTTTTGCAGGTGTTTTTTGAATCTTACCCTGTGTATGACCAAACTCAGGGTTCTGGTGCTGTGTTTTTCTTACTTTACGGATAACTCTACTATTTGAAGCTTTTACCATGTTTTTTTTAACCTTTAGTTTTCCTCATTTTATTGCATTTTGTTTTAACTAGGTATTACATATAATTTTACATGTTATTTTTACTCACTTTATGCACTTTCATTCATTAAGAATATATTATGAACATTTTTGCATGCAAGATTTAGTATCATCGCTCACTCTCTACGTTACTATATTCGCTGAAAAGTGTCCCCCAATGCCTCTCTCCCATTTGGGACAAACCCAATAAAATAACCTTCTCAGGTTCTCCCAACATGTTTTTGTCGAATTGCAAGTGGGGGTGGGGACATTACTGAATAATTTCTGGCCATAGGTAGTGGGTGTAAGAGGGATTCTTTTTAAGGGGTCAATTGGCCTTTTTTTTTTTGAGGGAAAAAGGGTGTTATTAATGGCTATAAGGTGTTCTCCAAATACACTAGGAAATTTCTTCAAGTGCTTTTTTGTCTCCAATTTTTGAAAGAAAAATGTTTTAAATGGATAATTTTTGTGAGGACAAAAGTAAAGGTTTTTTTTTCCCCCAATTTTGTGAGGTAGGTGGGCTCTCCACCATCCATAAAAATGTTTAAACCAAGTTTGGTTACTAAGTGCATTCACACTTGATGTTAAGTTAAGTTAAATGAAAATCTAAGTGGCATCCTAGGTGGCACCCAATGTTAAATGGTGATAGTTTAATATTAAGTGAATGTTAACTTAACATAAAATGTTCATGGTAAGTTGGTATAAGTCCTAAATGACTAGCATGGTGTTAGGTGACTCAACACTAGACTTCCTAACACCAAGTGTGAATGCACCTTAAGTAGGAAATGTTAAGAAACCTCTTATGTTCTGGAGATAAGCTAGGAACTAATGTCTAAATATGTCAATTTGAGAAGAATTTCTGATAGTATTGTAAATTTGTGCAAGTTTTTTCAAAAAAAAATTTATTTGGCCCTTCACCCATTTTTTGGGTCACCAAGTGACAAAATTTCGCCCCAAAAAAAAACACTTTCAAACAAGGGTATAAGAGGTAAGGCTAAGCGAATGGGAAATTTTCTCATCACATGTAGCTATGCATTAATACTATGCTTATTATATTTCCCGGATGTATTTTTGTGGGGGTGGGACCCGGGGTTTAGGGGGGGGGGGGGGGGGGGTGTGTTTGTGGTGGTTTGGGCGGGTTTTGGAATTTTTAGGGGAAGGGCGGGGGGGGGGTTTTTTTTTTTTTTCCCCTATAACCCGCGTCGGGGGCCGCCTTTCCCTTTTAAAA